>Ga0208691_1000015_pt1 | contig 43194 bp, 38 predicted proteins | sample June2015DPH_20_1_FD_184719 | JGI IMG/M metagenome (GOLD analysis project Ga0208691, IMG submission 184719) | Peatland microbial communities from SPRUCE experiment site at the Marcell Experimental Forest, Minnesota, USA - June2015DPH_20_10... | ecosystem: Environmental > Terrestrial > Soil >... | reverse complement strand
TACTAGGACCGCGTCAAACAGGTAAAACTACTTTAGTTAAAACTATTGCTCATGATCGTTATTTGAATTTGATGTACCCAGATTTAAGACAAAGGTATGAATCGACCCCAGAATTATTTATTGCTGAAATTAAAGCTTTACACCAAGAATTATCTCATCAACCATTGGTTATAGTAGATGAAATACAAAAAGTTCCTGTACTTACAGATTGCATACAATTATTAATAGATGAAAAAGTTGCTAAATTTATTTTAACTGGTTCTTCTGCTCGTCGTTTAAGCAATCTATTACCGGGAAGAGTTATAAAATTTTCATTACGACCGCTTACAATTGATGAACTAGGGAAATTAAACGTACCAATAGAACAAATTTTAACTAATGGTTTGCTTCCTGGAATTATAAGTAATCCTAGTACACAACTAGAATTAAATTCTTATGTTAGTCTTTACTTGGAGGAAGAAGTTCGTAAAGAAGCTTTGGTACGCAATTTAGGAGCGTTTCATAATTTTTTAAAATTAGCTTGCATAGAATCTGGACAACCAATAAGTTTTAGAGCAATTTCCCAAGAAATTGGAGTAACCCATAATACTGTATCTGAATATTACAGAATATTACAAGACTGTATGCTAGTAGAAACTATTACTCCAATAACTATCAGCTATACCAGACGTAAATTAGCTAAACATCCTAAATATTTTATTTTTGATCTTGGGGTAAGAAGAATTGGTGCTATGGAACCAATCCCATTATCTTCTATACAAATTGGAAAAATATTTGAGCAATTTGTTGGTTTAGAACTTGTTAAAATTATAGAAACTAGACCTTTATGTGGGTTGCATTATTGGCGTGATCATGCTGGTGCAGAGATAGATTATGTGGTGATTTATAATGAATGCTACACCCCAATAGAAGTAAAATGGACAGCAAAACCAACTTTAAAAGACGCTAGACATATATTAAAATTTCAACAAGAGTATGCAAATACCACTAAGCAAAGTTATATAATTTGTAATACTCCATATGCAGTTAAAATTACAGAACGTATAGTTGCTTGGCCTTGGAATAGACTACATGAAATTAAATTTTTTGATTAGATGCTTCAAAACCACTACTTGTATATATATTAATTATATTCTATGCTCACAAATTAGCAATGCTATTATTAATTTGTGAGGTATTTAAAATTATATATGTATCTACACCGACATTTAGAAAAAAAAATTATTGAGCTCTCTAAATATTTTAAAATTTTAATTATTGTTGGCGCGAGACAAGTAGGTAAGAGCACTTTATTGCAAACTATGTTCCCTCTTGCTAAGCAATTTGTATTTGATCCAGTCCAAGATCTTTATGGTACCAAAAAAGATCCAGATTTATTCTTAAAGCAATTTAAACCTCCACTAATTTTGGATGAAATTCAATTTGCTGCAGAACTATTGCCATCTTTAAAAAGATTTGTCGATATTCAATCTAATAATGGATTATATTTTCTAACAGGTTCTCATAATTTATCATTAATGAAAAATGTTGCAGAAAGTCTTGCAGGTAGAGCATGTATAATTGAATTAGACACAATGACATATCATGAAATTAGTAATACTACAATAACACAAAATTCTACAAATTTTTTAAAATTATTATTAATCGATCCAGAAAAATTAATTACTAATAAATCAACATTATTAAATAATGCACCATTATACGATGTTCTTTGGCGTGGTGGGTTCCCAGCATTAACTAAATTTAAAAACAACTACATCGCTAATTTTTTTAAATCATATATTAATACTTATGTGGAACGTGATGTTAGGTTGCAGGATCATATTGCAGATATTAAAGAATTTTCCAGGTTTTTTGCATTGCTTAGCGCCTTATCTGCACAAGAAATTAATTATAGTCAATTAGGAAGAGAAATCGGTATCGTACCAAATACTGCTAAAAAATGGTGTTCTATTTTAGAACAAACTTATCAATATAATTCTATCCAACCATACTATGGTAATTCTATAAAAAGGATCAGCAAAAAACCAAAAGGATACCTTAATGATACCGGTATGATTTGTTATTTATTAAAAATATCTTCTCCAGCTATGCTAGCTGGACACCCTAATCTTGGAGCAATTTTTGAAACATATTGTATACATCTATGTAAGGTGCTAGCTAAAACCCTAGATTTAGAACCGAATTTTTATCATTGGCGCACTAATGGTGGGGCAGAAGTAGATTTAATACTAGAACAAGATAATCAACTAATACCGATAGAATTTAAATGCAAAACTAATGTAACTAAAAAAGATGCTAGCAGTATTATAAGCTTTATGGCAACTTATAGTAATTGCCAATATGGTGCTATTATTTATGCTGGCGATTTAATTAGAAAAATTACTGAAAATATTTGGTTGATTCCGTGGAATATACGTTATTGATTCTGCAGCTTTTAGTGCTGCTAGAAACGAAATACAAAATTTGGATAAGCAACTTGCGTTTTTCTAAATTATAAGTTATAGTAACCATGGTTACGGTAACCTTGGTTACTATAATCGACCAAATTATTAATGGAACAGCATCAATGCACTTTTATAATCGCCAAGAAGAATTAAAAACATTAAATCATCTTGAAAAACAAGCTTCCTCAACTGGAGTTATGACTGTACTAACTGGTCGTAGACGAGTTGGTAAAACCATGCTGGCATTAAACCATATTAATAATATTAATCATGATTTTTTATATTTATTCGTTGGACGTAAAGAAGAAACTTTATTATGCCAAGAATTTTTAGAAGAAATTAAAAAAAAATTTAATATACCTATTATAGGTGAAATCAAATTTTTTAAAGAACTCTTCGCATTATTATTAGAAATTGCTAAAAACAAAAAAATAACTATTGTTATTGATGAATTTCAAGAATTTTTACAAATTAATAAAACTGTTTATTCAGACCTACAAAAACTTTGGGATTTAAATAAATCTTCAACTAAATTGCACGTTATTTTTATTGGTTCTATCTATTCTCTAATGCATACAATATTCGAAGAATATAAACAACCGCTATTCGGTAGAGCAGATCGAATATTTAACATTAAACCATTTTCTTTAGAAACATTAGCTATAATTTTAAAAGATTACAAAATTTTCACTCCAGAAAATTTTTTTAATTTTTATGTAATAACTGGCAACATGCCTAAATATTTAGATCATTTACTACAATATAAATCTAATACTTTAAATAATTTAGAAAATTTATTAAATATTATCTTACAAAAAGATTCTATATTCCTTAACGAAGGCAAAAATCTTCTAATAGAAGAATTTGGTCGCGATTATTTAACTTACTTTACCATATTAGAACTAATTTCTAGAGGAAAAACTGCTCGCGCCGAAATAGAATCTTTATTATCTAAAGATATAGGCGGATATTTACAACGTTTAGAAATAGATTACGCTATCATTACTAAGCATCGTCCTATTAATGCCAAACCCAACTCCAAAAATCAAAAATATAAAATTATTGATAACTTCTTGAATTTTTGGTTCCGTTTTATTTATCATTATAGAACTGCAATAGAATTAGAAAATTTTAATTTTATTAAAACTATGATTAAACAAGATTATACCAATTACGCCGGCCGTATATTAGAACATTTTTTTAAACAACTATTAGCTGAAACTAGTCAATTTAACCAGATTGGCTCTTATTGGGAAAAGCATAATAATAACGAAATAGATATCGTAGCTATTAACGACTTAGAAAAAACTATTTTAATAGCTGAAACCAAATTAAATAAATCTAAAATAAGCTTAAACAAATTAGCTATTAAAGCTCAAAATTTATTACTGGATTATCCTGGTTATAAAGCTAAGTTTTTAGCATTGAGTATTGAAGATGTGGTAAATTATATTTAATCATTGCTTATATATTTACTAATTTTTTTTGATAAACAAAAAAGAAATTAGAAATCATCTAATGATACATTTTGAAATTCTTTGGCAAACTTATTTTTATATACCTTAACAAATTCAATAGCTTTATTTTTTACTAGGACCGCGTCAAACAGGTAAAACTACTTTAGTTAAAACTATTGCTCATGATCGTTATTTGAATTTGATGTACCCAGATTTAAGACAAAGGTATGAATCGACCCCAGAATTATTTATTGCTGATACGACCACTTGCAATTGATGAGCTAGGGAAATTAAACGTACCAATAGAACAAATTTTAAAATTACAGAACATATAGTTGCTTGGCCTTGGAATAGATTACATGAAATTAAATTTTTTGATTAGATCTCCAAAACCACTACTTGATCCCAAAGCGCAAAAATCCGATCTGGATGGAACCTGTCACAAACTTGTTTAGCATTTCCAGCTAGCTCTTTACATTGCTTAGGATCACTTAATAACTCTAACGCGATTTTTGTAAGTGCATTAATATCACCAATTGGAAATAATCGACCATCGATGCCATCTCTTATAATATCAACATTACCGGAACAGTTAGAGGCAATCACCGGTAACCCCACCGCCATAGCCTCGCATAATGCATTGGGAAAACCTTCGTAATGAGATGGAAAAATAAATAAGTCGGCTTTAATTAAAGCTTCTTGGATATTTTTAATAGCACCTGGTAAATATATGTTATTTTGCAAATTTAATGAGGTTATAAGATTTTCAAGATTTTTACGCTCGGCACCTTCTCCATAAATTGTTAAAGTTAAGTCTGGATAATTAATAGATAATTTATAAAATGCATTAATTAATGTCTCATGATCTTTTTGCTGAACAAGACGTCCAACTGCAATAATATTAGTAATTTTCTCTGAATATATATTTTTCTGAAATTCTGATTTTACAACCTGGTTTGGAATAATGGTAATAAATTTTTTAAAATCTTGAGGAAAATATTCTGCCGCACTATTAGTCTGAACAATCAATTTAGAAGCAAATGGATAAAATTTCAATCGTAACCATTTATAAAATTTAGCTATTTCATGAAAATTCGGATCAATTCTTTCAGAAACAATGACCGGAATTTTTAACCAAAAACTCGCCAAAAGAGTTGTAATATTCATTACATCTACAAAAGAAATAATAATATCTGGATTTAAATTTTTTATGGTTTTACGTAAACAAGAGACACGTTTCAATATGTTTTTAAAACGCTTTATAAAAGAAAACTCTAAACTACTTTGGTTAAGCTGAATCAGATTAATTGTAGGATCTAGAGGATAAAATGGCTGAGAGTTAGGAGGAGATAGTGTGATTAAAGAAATTTTATGATTTTGAGAAGACCAATGGTTGGATAAATCAGATAAAACTCGCTCTGAGCCTCCAGAGTCTAGGGAGGAGATGATTAGGGTGAGATGCATGAAAGATTAGTTCGTGAATTGTAAAATCTGGTGTTCAATAGAAGAACCATCACCAGATTGCCATAATTTTTCAAAACGATTGGTTGTCTTTCTATAAATACCACCATGTACCAGTGACCCAGCCTCTTGGTTAGAACCTGTGATCAATAATCCATCTTCTATCAACCCAGAATGTATATGTTTTAAGACATAGTTAAATTCCTCTCCTGTAAAATAAGAAGGATTTAAGACATTCATAGCTCTTATCACATTACTGTGATCTTGAAATGGCAGTAATACATCATGTTTAGATAACTGAAAACGCTGATCTTGTCTTGCCAAGTTAAGAGCCGTCGGAGCAAATAAAAGTAATTCTTTTGCTTTTATTTGTTCTAATCGATACGCCTTCAACAGTGGTGCCACCATAAATTTTTCGACAATAAAACGAATAATATGATTCAACGGATAATGTCTATAACTATCTCTCTTTATAGTGTTAAATACAAAAGGAGGCCAAACAATTTCAAGTACTTTACCAGTATGGCTTAAAGTTACTTTAAGCTTTCCACGTTCAAGTATATAAACTTTTGGATTATAATCTGATGCTTTAAAGTTTAAATTTGGAAAAATGTTTGAAATTTTTGCAAAAAAGTCAACCGAGGTTCTACCATCACTAACCCCAACATCTTGAATTAATAAAGATGATTTTACACTAAAATGCTTTCTTAAAAAATTTAAAACTTTAATATCAAATTCTTCAAACCGTTTTGCATATGTACGCTTATAGGCTCCACGTTCATCTGTAAATACAAGTAATATACGCTCCGCTAACGCATCGGCATTAATCTCATCTAAAATTTGATCATAAAGAGTTATAGAAATATTTTTTAGTTCTTTTCTAAAAATAGTTGCTCCCAGCGAAATGTTTTTAACGTTAGTGATCCCAGTTTTAATCATACAAATAATTTTCCTAATGCTATTAAATATGGTGGCGCAAATTTATTCTTTGATATTCCGGACCAATATTGCTCTAAATAAATATGATAACATTGAGAATGTCAGATATAAAATTCCGACTTTATCTATATAAGTCATTGTAAATTCTGGCCATATATCAATGAATAAGCAAAATAATTATTTTTATCATGCAATAATTTTTCTTTAAAAGTAATAATATTTTTCTTATGTATTTTTAATTTATATTTTTTGTTGACATATACATTAAGAGCATTTGATATCGTCTCTGGATTATTTGAATTTATTAAAAAACCTATATCATTTTCTAGGATATATGGACGCACAACTGGAAGATCTTCAGAAATAATTGGTATTTCTCCTATAATATACTCAAACAATTTATTAGGAAGAGAATAATGCATACTTTTTTCTATTGCCCTGCATGCAAAAATTCCAATGTCTGCTCCTTGACATGCCGACGGAATAAAATCATGTGGAACAGGTGGTAAAAAATGTACCTTATCACAAATATTTAAGCTTCTACATAGTTCTTTCAAACAATTCAGGTATACTTCATGAATCGTTCCTTGAATAACAAATACAACTTTTTCACATTTTGCAATAGCATAAAGTATATTATCTATATTTCTATATGGAGCAAGCTGACCGATATAATACAATATAATATAATCCGATCTTATGTTTAGTTTTTCCCTAAGATTATATGGCTGTAACTCTATAAAATCTGGTATATTTTTTACGATTAATATCTCTTTAGAAACTTTATAAAAATTTTTTATTTCTTCTGCTATTGTTTCATTTACAGTTATAATAAAATCAGATTTTTTTAACACTTGTTCTTCAATAAACTGATAAATTTTTTCCTCAATAATGTTGATTTTTTTATTTGTTAGCGTAGTAGTCTGCGACTTCCATTCATGCAAATCACAAACCAATATTTTCCCAGTTAATTGAGATACGACAAGCCCCATTAAAGCGGTTGGCACATCATGGCAATGCAAATAACTAGCTGTAGAGAATAGCATCTTTAAAAACATGCCAATATCAAAAGCGTAAGGAAAATGAGAAAAAACCCCACTTAATCCTATTGATTGTAATTTAATTCTTTCGTCCAAACCAGAACGTTCTAACAAGAGATCTTCCTGAACGTCAAATGGCTTTAATAAAGTTACATCCCATCCTTGATTTACTATTTGATTGGCAGACTTTTTAATTCTGCCATCAAAAGAAATAGCTACGTGAGAAACACAAATCACCTTGTTTGTACATTTTATATTTTTGTTGCGTCTCTTTTTTATTGCTATTAAAAAAATTACAGATAAAACAAAAAAGATAAAACAACCTAATAAATAAACAAATTTAAAAGGTAATTTTGATACTCTTATGATATCTTTAATATGAAATTTTTTGTTCATTTAACCAAAAATTAAAAATAAATTGATGAAAATTTAAATTACAATCTTTTATAAGACAATTAGGGTTATTTTTAATTTGCATTAACCAGTCATTTTCTGGAGTTGCAAACCCTATTTTATCTCTTCTATTTAACACTGAGTCTGTATTTAAACCTTTCATAGCTTCTCTTAAAATCCATTTGGTTTTAGTGTTTCTAAACCTTTTATTTATCGGGAGAGAAAAAATGAATTCAACTAAACGATAGTCTAAGAATGGCAAACGAGATTCTCTTGAAAAAGCCATACTATTTCGATCTTCATAACGCAGTAAAGTTTGCAGATTATTTAAAAAATGCTGTAAACAAATATCAGTTAAGGAAGATCCTACTGAAATTTTATCCTCGCAAGGATTTTTTTTAAAAACCTTCAATAAAGCAATATAAACTTGTGGGAACTTCTGTTGTAAACCTAACAAAAATGTTGTTTTTGGCACTTGATTATTATATTTTGTCTGCCATTTAACAAATTTAAATAAATTTAGAAAATCTAATTTTTTTAAGTAATAAAAAATAATACCATTTAACATCCCAGGGTACCCAAGTAAAGATTCATCAGCACCTTGACCATCTAATAACACAGTAATTCCAACATTTTTAGCGTTTTCAAATGTTTTCCATTGCGCAAAAACACTTGTTCCAGAAAATGGTAAATCTTGGTGAAATAATATTTCGCTTATTTTTATTAAACACTCATCTAAAGACGAGTAATTTTTATTAGATGTTAAATTTTTACGTAACGCTAACTCATCAATATAAGTTGACTCATCCTCTTTATGACCAGGAAAAACAGAACTAAATGTATATATCTCTTTAGTTGGACCTTGAATTTCACGGATCATAGAAACTATAGAAGAACTATCTAGTCCACCTGATAAGCACGCTCCAACAGAAACATCTGAACGCAATCTTAAACGAATAGCATCAATAAAAAGGGATTTAAAAGTACTTATAGCTTCTTCATCGCTAATATTTTTAGAACAAATGCGACTTTTAAGATCGTACCATCGAACAAATTTTATTGAATTATTTATTGCATTAAAAGTTAAATATTTACCTGACAACAACTGTAAAACGTTATTATATAGAGTTTCTTTTTTATGATCACAATATCCGGTATGTAAATATTCATCACCCATCTCCTTGTTGAGTATACCTACCCAATCTGGTAAATGTTTAAACTGTTTTATTTCTGACGCAAAAGCAATCTTTTTTCCTTGTTGATATAAATAAAAAGGTTTGACCCCAAAACGATCTCTAGCTGCAAAAACTTGCTTCTCTTTGTCGTCCCAAATAACAAAGGCAAACATCCCATTAAAATTATTAAGACAATCTTCTCCCCATTCCAAATAACTTTTTAATAATACTTCTGTATCTGTTTTTGTTCTAAAATGATGCCCTAATTTTTCAAGTTCTTTACGAATTTCTAAATAATTATAAATCTCTCCATTGTAAGTAACCCAATAGCGTCCATCGTCCGAAGACATTGGTTGATGGCCATCAATACTCAAATCAACAATCGCAAGTCGTCTATGAGCAATTATAACTGGACCAACTGGGGAAGAAAATTCGTTCCACCCACGTCCATCTGGTCCGCGATGAATAACGCTATCAATTACAGAAGGAGGTAGGTTTTCAAAACCTATGGAAAAGAAAATGCCACACATAATTTAGTTTATGATTATGTTTTTAATAATTTATTAAAATGCGGTTCAAACAAAAAAACCATAAATAATCCCAAACGCCACATCTTAGATGTCCAACTTTTTTTAATATGAAAACATGCATCTTGAAAAATTTTTATTTCTTTACTTTCTTCCCTTTTATTCTTAAGAAATAGTTCTGATTCAATGAGGATCTTATTTTTCAAGTCAGTATTTTCAATAAGCTCAAATACCGACTTGGTTATAGCTTCTTCGGAAATATCAGTTTTTAAAAATAATTTTTTATTCCAAGCAGTATCATAATTCTCAATGTTAGAAACAATAACAGGTTTTTTGCGCGCCCATGCCTCAATCATACTAGAAGGCATACCATCTGATTTTGGTATCATAATAATAAGATCACTAAGATCAAAAAAATTAATTAACTCCGTTGATTCTTTATATTCATCTAAAAACAGAACGTTACTTTCCAATTGCAATGATTTCATAATATTTTTACAATACTCAAAATATTTTAGATCCATCAAAAAAGTACTTTGAATTAACAAAACATTGGGATAGCGATTTTTAATTAGAAGTAAAGCTTTAATAATCTCAACTTGTTGGTAAAGTGGTCTTAGTATTCTTGGACTGAAAATTATTGGGTGAACATTTTGAAACTCCATTTTGCTAATCAATGATTCTTTTTTGTACCAAATATCTTCAATATCTAAAAAATCTTTTAAAATTTTTTTCTTTGGTATTGCAAAATATTCTAACAACTTGTTTTCCATACACATAGAAAGTGTTGTTACAAGGTCAGCCGAACACAACAATTCTTTGATGTTTTTTTTTATTATTGATGACATATTAATTTGATCGTCTAAAAAAACATCCACACCTATAGTACCTACAACCAGATACTTCTCAGATAAAAGCCCTGCTAGCCAACTTAGTGGAGATAAGGCGCCAAAACAATAAACAATATCAAAATCTTGTTTTTTTATAAATGAGGCGTATTTAAAAAATAATTGAAAATGTCTAAAATATTTAAATTTATTTAAATCAACTGAAAACACCTTGATATCATTAAATAGTTCATTGGCAAAATAGGTAGGACATACCACGGTCACATCATAAATTTTTTTGTCGATCTTTGCAAGGCGTCTTTTAAGATGCACATTATCCGGAACTCCAATAATTCCAAGCTTTATATTGTTTGCTATCATCTTAATGCCACCTCTCGTATGTGATCTATTAAATAAGCAATACCATTATCCAATGAATATTTTAATTTCCAATCGAAATTATTAACATTAGAGTGATTTTTTTCAATATTAAATAATATTGAATCATTAGCTTCACAATATCTTTGTCGATAAGCCTTATTAACACCTGATATTTTAAGAGATTTTTTAACGACATCTTCAACAGAATATAATTTGTTATCACCAACATAATAAATATTAAATTTATAAATTTTTGGTAAAGACAAAAGTATAAAATCAACAACATCTCTAACATCTATATAGCTTCTTTTAGAGGAAAGGTTATTCACCAAAATTTCTTCAATTTCAGGATCTAAAATTTGTTGTAAAATTGTTGGCAACAAACCGTTAATTTTTTGACCAATCCCATAAACACTTGCTAACCTTAAAATAGTTATTGGTAATTTAAATTTTTGATAATAAAAAAATGCTAACTGTTCAGAAAATGCCTTTGTTAAATGATAAGGTGAATGAACATCTGCTCCATCAGAAGAATGGTAACCATAGCTAGAAAAAAGAGTAACTGTCGCCCCAATTTTTAAAGATAGTTCCAATATTCGCGCGGTTAATGTTATGTTACTATCTAAAAATAATGGAACATCACTCCAACTTTGTTGAACAGATGTTTTACCAGCTAAGTGTATTATGTGAGAAATATGCTTATCATAAAAATGATCAATATTTAAAACATCAATTTCAATAAAATTAATATTATTTTTTTTTAAATAATTTACAAGATTTTGCCCTATGAATCCATTTGATCCAGTAATACCTATTTTCATGAAAAACTTACCTATAAGCTTTTAATTAATTGTTGGAAATTATCTTGGGCATACATATAATCTTCATGTCTTCCTATATCTAGCCAATAACCATTATGCTCAGGGCATAAAACTTTTAAATTTTTTTCTAAAGCTAACAACATAAGCTGATCAAAACCAAAACTTCCACTTTTAGGAATAAGATCAATTATTTTTGAACTAAAAAAATACACACCCATACTAACTAAAAGTTCTTTTTCGGGTTTTTCTTGGAAACTTTCTAAATGGCTGTTTTCATTAATCTGTAAGACTCCAAAATCAACTTTATAATTTTTTCGATATACAGGTACTAGCGCGCACTCAGATTCTGCATTAAATTTACGAAAATAATAATCAAAATTAAGATCCGTTAAAATATCTCCATTCATAACAAGAAATTGATCTGGTAGATTTTTTACATTACGTAAAGGAGCAATTGTCCCAAGTGGTTCAACTTCATCAACATACTCTATACTAATACCAAACTTCTCACCATTTTGAAAATAAGCTTTAATAAGATCTGAGCGATAATTAACGGCTAAAATAAGTTTATCAAAACAATATTTTTCTAATTGCTTAACAATAATTTCTAATATAGCTCCATCTCCTAAAGGCATAAGCGGTTTAGGTATAGTAATTGTGTATGGTCTCAACCGAGAACCTTGACCACCACACATGATAATTGCCGTTTTTTCCATGATTATTAGTACACAAAATCTTGATATGTATAATTTATAGTTAAGCCTTCATGCTGTGAAAACCAATCAATAGTTTTTTCTAATCCTTTGCGTAATCCATTTAAATTAGCATAAGTTGGACTCCAATTAAGGATCTGCTTAGCTAATTGATTGTTAGAGCAAAGTCTCATCACTTCACTCTTGGAAGGTCTAATACGATCAACTTCCACCTTAAATTCTATTGTAACACCTAATATAGACGCAATTTCCAAAGCCAAATCTTTTATAGATATATCGTACCCAGTACCTAAGTTAATAACCTTTCCATAAGCACCAGGAGCATCTAGAAACGAAGCTATTCCTCTTACAGTATCTTCAACATAAGTAAAATCTCTAGTTGACTCTAAAATACCTAAACTTAATTCCTGTTTTTTTAAAAGCTGAAGAATAATTGTTGGAATAATAGCTCTAGCTGATTGCCGAGAACCAAAAGTATTAAATGGCCTTACTATTGATACTGGAAGATTATATGAAGCATAAAAAGAAAGAGCTAATTGATCAGCAGAAATTTTTGTTGCTGCATAAGGACTCTGTGCTTTAAGAGGATGTGTTTCATCAATAGGAACATATTCGGCCGTACCATAAACTTCGCTAGTAGAAGTGTGAACTACTGCTGCACCATATTCCTGAGCCGCAATTAAAACATTAAGAGTACCGGTAACATTAGTTTCAACATATGATCTAGGAGAAACATATGAATATGGTATAGCAATAAGAGAAGCTAAATGACAAACATGTGAACATCCCTTAACGGCATTCATAACAAATTCAGTATCACGAATATCTCCATAAATAAACTCTATTTGTGATTTTATGTTTGGATCTATATTTGACAACCACCCAGCATGATTGAAAGAATTATAATAACAAAATGCTTTAACTTGATTATTGTTTTTAACAAGATGCTCCACAAGATGTGAACCTATAAAACCGTCAGCACCGGTTACAAGAATTTTTTTCATGTTCTAATTTTCTCAAGTTGTTTAAAATTTAAGTCTTTTTCTGATATAACAAACTGTTTATTAGGCCACTCTATTCCTATACCTGGATCATCCCAAATAATACCACTTTCTTGATCAGATTTATAATATTGAGTACATTTATAATTAACAATTACAAGATCACTTAATACACAAAAGCCGTGAGCAAATCCAGGAGACATATATAATTGTTTAGGTTTTTCTGCATCAAGCTCAATAGAAAAATACTTTTTATAAGTACACGACTCTGGATTTACATCAACAACCACATCAAAAATTTTACCATAAGTAACAGTTACAAGCTGTCCTTGATTTTTTCTATAATGTAAACCACGAAGTACATTTTTTTTAGAAACTGATACATTATCTTGCAAAAACTTTTCTTCAATACCAATTTTTTTATAATCCATATCGCGCCATGACTCATAAAAAGCACCTCTATTATCTTCAAATTGCTGCGGCTCAATTAATATTAAACCTTCAAATCCCGTCTCAAAAACTTTCATTGCTGCATCAATTTCACTAAATATTCATGATATTTTGATTTTGGCATGTTTGACAATAATAATTCAAAACCTAAATCATCGATAAAACCCATACGCCATGCAACTTCTTCTGGTGAGGAAATAAATATCCCTTGTCGTGATTGAATAACTTCTACATATTGAGAAGCATCTAAAAGTGATTGAGGCGTACCAGCATCAAACCAAACATAGCCACGGCCAAATTGTGTAACAGAAATTTTATCTTCAGTAATATAATTTTTAATAAGATCTATTATTTCCAATTCTTTTCGTAATGATGGTTTAAGTACTTTTGCACGTTCTGAAACTGTACCATCAAAATAATATAATCCAGTAACAGCTAAGTTAGATTTAGGATTTAGTGGTTTTTCTTCAATATCTAAAATCTTCTCTTTTTTATCTAAAACTACTACTCCATAACGTTCTGGATCCTCAACATTATAAGTAAATATATGTGCACCTGTTAAGTTTTGAGCAGGATTAAATACTGCCTCAGAAAGCCCATGACCATGAAAAAAATTATCTCCTAGTATCATAGCAACTAGCTCATTATTTATAAATTTTTCACCTAAAATAAAAGCTTCTGGAAGACCATTGGGTTTTTCTTGGATCATATAACTAAATTCCATACCAAATTGTGAGCCTGATCCAAATAATTGCTGAATATCTGGTAAATCTCTTGCTGTACTAATAATTAAAATTTTACGTATACCTGCAAGCATTAAAGTAGTTAAAGGATAATAAATAACAGGCTTATCAAACATTGGAAGCAAATGTTTATTAGCAGCAATTGTTAATGGATATAATCTTGAACCAAAACCTCCAGCTAAAATAATCCCTTTCTCAATTTTCATGATCCACTCCTAACCTAACTCTTACCTGCTTATTCAACCTAAGTTTTTCAAAATGATTTATATACCATTCTACCGTCTTCTTTAAACCATCTTTTAAAATAGTTCTCGAAGACCATCCAGTATGCTTCATTAATTTTTCTGCATTAGTTGCATACCTGAAATCATGCCCAGGTCTATCTTGTACAAATGTTATTAAACTACTATAGGATTTATCTAAAGGCTTTAAATCATCTAATATATCACAAATAAAATAGACTAAATTTAAATTGCTTATCTCATTATTGGAACCTACACAATAAGATTCTCCGATCCTCCCATTCTTGATAATCGCAAACAAAGCATCCAAGTGATCCTGAACGTATAACCAATCTCTAATTTGTTTCCCATCACCATAAATAGGTAAAACTTTTTGTTCCAAAGCATTTAAAATAGTAAGAGGAATTAACTTTTCTGGATATTGCTTTGATCCATAGTTATTAGATGAGTTTACAATAATCGTCGGCAATCCATAAGTTTTAAAGTAAGAACGAACTAAAAGATCTGATGATGCCTTAGATGCGGCATAAGGAGAATTTGGCCTATATAGCATGGTTTCATCAAATTTACCTGTTAGACCTAAAGTACCAAATACTTCATCAGTTGAAAGATGAATAAAACGAAAATTATTCTTGTTTTCTAATTTCTTATAATATTTTAATGCTACATCAAGAAGTATGTAAGTACCGTTAATATTAGTTCTAATAAATTCATCGGCACAATCAATCGATCGATCTACGTGAGATTCCGCAGCCATATGCACCACAACATCTGGTTGATGTTTAAAAAAAATATTTTCTATTGAATTTTTATTACAAATATCTTCCCTATAGAACTTATGAAAAACATGGTGTTTATAATCTTCTAAATTATCTAAATTACCTGCATAAGTTAAATTATCTATATTAATAACGCTATAGTTATCTGCCAAGGCACGACAAACAAAGTTTGAACCTATAAACCCAGCACCACCAGTAATAAGTATTTTCATATAATTACCTATTTGAGTTCATTAAAAGATGCATTGTTTCAGATATACCTGCTGATATTTGACCTTTAAAACTAAAGCCAGTCCTACAAAACTTATTTGATGAGACTTCATAAGAAAGTTGATTCATAATTTTATGCTTAACCGATTGAATATTTAAATTTTGTTTATATTTTTTTATTTCATCTATTACATTTTGAACAGTTAAATTATTACTAACAATATTATAAATTTCGCCATTATAAACTTGATTTTTAATAATCCAAGCAATTGCATTACAACAATCCTCTAGTTCCAAATAAGGACGCTTCTGATTTAAAGCTGTTTCCCATACAGTTAACGGTTGCCCCATAATAGCTTGCCAACAAAATTTATTAACTGCCGTGTGAAAACGCATTCCAGCAGAAACACCATAAATTGTGCCAAAACGACAAATAATACTTTTAAGACCTTTTTTAAACAAATCAACTATATATTTCTCTTCTTTAATTTTACACTCAGCGTAAGGACTTTGTGGTTGCAAATCGGAACAATCTTCATCTACTAACTCTGACTGGGATCCATACACGCTTGTTGAAGATGGAAATATTAATGATACTCCTGCTACTAAGCATACATCCGCTAATATTTTTGTTGATTCAAAATTATTTTGATGGACTGCTTCAGGTTTATCTGCAGTTCCTGCAGCATCTGTTAAAGCTGCTAAATGTACCACAACATCTACATTTGTAAGCATAGAATGCCAGTTGCCAATTTTTTTTATATCTTCTTCTATAAACTTATATCTAATATTTTCTGGTAGATTAAATAAACTGCAATATCTTTGAGTTGATAAATTATCCATCATGATTATTTCTATATTATTAAATAATTTTGGTAATGCACGAATTAATTTTGAACCAATGTGGCCTAATGCTCCAGTTATTAATATTTTCATAGATTATTCCGAAATGTCAAGAACTCATTGTAATCACGTACATAATCATTTTCATCATAATATTTATCTGTCAAAACCATAAGGATAGTATTTGGTTGGTATTCTTGTTCTGCCCAAATAGTTGGGGGAATTAACAGAGCTTCTGAGGTTTTATTCAATATAATCTCTTTTTTTGTAGTACCATCATCACAAACAACTTTACATTCACCGCTAAGAACTGTTACAAGTTGAGTGCATTCTTTATGAGCATGAAATCCTCGAATACACTTTTCAATTGATTTAACAGTAAAAACACGATAAATATCAAATGGAACTTTTTTCCCACCTTCATAGACAATAAGAGAAGATTCTTTGGTATAAAAAAGCGGAAAGTAAATTAATTGCAAGTCTGATATATTATGCATTATAAAAAATTACTCATAAAGTTTGAATTCAATTAGTTAAATTTCTATTTTTTTCTAAAACAAGCTTCAGATCTTCAAAAAAAGTATTTGGAATCTCAATACCCAACCCTCTCAAACATTCCGTCTTAACCAACAATTCTACAGGTAATGCCTGGCAGGAGTTATAATTGATTTCTGAAAAAGTTTGACAAAGGTTTTGTTTAATAAAATCAACAATTTCCTTTAATGTGTAAGAAACTGACGTACTCATATTAAAAGTTAAGTCTTGTAATTCATTCATAATAATCAATTTGTTAACAATCTGTCCAAAATATTTTACATCTGCATAAGGTCTTTTTAATTTAGGTGATGCAAGTTCAATAGGAGAGTTTTGTTTTAAATTATAAATAATCTTAGATATTAACTTTTCTCTCGGTTCATTACAACCAAAAAAATAACCTATCCTAGGCCAAATAATTTTTGTCTTATAACCATATGATCGTTTAATACATAATATTATTTCATGCAATGATTTTTTAGATTGTCCATATAAAGCACTTGGCTTTATATGAGTTTTTTCTTCATCCAAAACTCCATTACTCCAATCATATTCTGCAAGAGTACCAGCTCCTACAAATACTTGACCATTGTTTTCACAAAATTTTTGAAATAGTTTTATTGATGTATGAAGCCAATCAATATTTTCCTTGGCTTCCCAAAATTTATTAGGAGTAACGTACCATGCCAGATGAACTAAATGAGTTGGGTTAACATCATCAATAAGTTTTGTTATTGCATCTATATTCAACAAATCACAATTAATTGACCTAAATCTTACATCAGTAAATTGTAATGATGTAGATTTGCAAACACCAATACATTCAAAATTATTGGCTGTTTTTTCGAGAGCATTTATTAAACTTTTACCAAAAAACCCAGATGCTCCGGTTATTAAAATTTTCATATATTAGTAAACACCAAATTATATGGTCTATCAATCCTAAATTCTATAGGAATTTCAAAATTTGGAAATATCTCTGCCTGATCAAAATTGGTCATATAAATTTTGTTTTAAATAACATTTTCATTTTTAAATGCTGTACCATAAATTCCACAAATTCAAAAATATTAATAAAAAGATGAGGAATTTTTTTGAGCAAGCAGCATAGCAACTACAAGAAGCAAAGGATAATCTTTAGATAAAATACTACCTTGTTTATAGCCATTTAATGCAACCTTAACCCTATCTTTTTGCTTGTTAATCCATATGTCTGAATCAAATGAAATGCATCCAAATCACCATCAGCCTCTGCAAAGCTATTATAAACCCCTTCCCATACACTAAAAAGTTTTGATATCATATAAATTTCTTAAGTTGATTTTGAATTGTATTTACGTCAAATTCCGGATAAATCGGGAATGTCAAAATCTCTTTAATAATTTGATCTGTGGTATAAAGCCCATCAATACTAATTCTAATTTTATCACTATATCCAGGATGCATGTGTGCTGGATACATATAATGGATCCCTACCTCAATACCTAATTCAGATAGTTGATTCTTTAGCAAATTTCTCTCATGAGAACGCACCACATAAAGATGATAAACATGCTTAGAATTATCACGCTCTTTAGGAAGAACTAAACTACTCTGATTTAAGAAAAAATTATATTGCTCTACAATATCACGACGTTTTTGATTATCACTATCCAAATATCGTAATTTTACCTTAAGTACAGCTGCTTGCAGTTCATCTAATCTTGAAATAACGCCAGGCTCTTGACTAACACGATTTTGATCCCAACCATATTGACGAATGCGCCTTAAACGTTCATATAAATCTTTATTATTTGTAATAACACCACCACCATCACCAATAGCTCCCAAATTTTTGGTTGGATAAAAACTAAAACACCCAGCATCACCTATAGTTCCAACTTTATTACCTTTATACATAGCACCATGTGCTTGCGCACAATCTTCAATAACTTTTAAGTTATGTTTTTTAGCAATTATCATAATAGCATCCATATCACATGATTGCCCATATAAATGAACTGGTATAATTGCTTTGGTTTTTGAAGTAATTTCGGCTGTAATCTTAGCGGGATCTATTGTATAATAATCTTCTTCAATATCCACTAATACTGGTACTGCACCAGCTATTACTATTGCTGCAACTGTAGCAAGCGCTGTGTGTGAAACGGTTATAATTTCATCACCTGGACCAATATCAAAAGCTTTAATTGTTAAAGCTAGAGCATCTGTACCACTTCCCACACCAACACAATAATTTACATTATGATAACCCGCAAACTCTGATTCAAACGCTTCTACTTCTGTTCCAAGAATATACGGTCCTTTCCCACAAACCCTAGTTATAGCTTCAATAATTTCCTGTTTATAATTTTGGAATTGCGCAATTGGATTGCTAAAATAAATTTTAGATAACATTTTAATAAACTAAACTATCTTCTTGTGACAAAACTTTAACCGCTGGTACAAATACTATCCACTTACCACCATTCACTATAAAATCTCGCTCTTTTTCAAAAATTTCTTGCGCATGATTCCAAGCAAATAATACTACATAATCCGGATTATCTTTTTTAAAATATTCGTATGGCTTAATTGGAATATGCATACCTGGACTAAACTTTTCTTGCTTTATAGGAGTTGTATCGCAAATATACTCAATTAAATCTGACCCTATACTACAATAATTTAAAATAGTAGTGCTCTTGGATGTAGCAGCATATCCAACAACTCGTTTTCCTTTAGCTTTTAGTTGTCTCAGTAAATCTAAAAAATCTTGCTTGTTTTTTTCGCAATTTTTTGCAAACTGCATGTAAGTGTCTATTTTGTCTAGGCCTAAATTAAATTCTAGTTCTAACTGTTTTTTAACAGAATCTCGAACAGCATAGGCTCCATTGCGACACAAATAATAGCGCATCGAACCGCCATGAGTTTTTTGTGGCTCAACATGAAATACTCTAAGACCATGCAGCGCAAACGTATTGGATACTGATTGTACGCTAAAAATATAAACATGCTCATCATAAATTTGATCGTAAGCTGTTTTTTGGATTACATCTCCTAAATAAGGATCTTCAAATACAAAGATTCCTTTATCTTTTAGCAAAATATCTACGCCTTTACCAACCGAATTAAGATCTGGGATATGACACATAACATTGGCAGCAGAAATTATGTCTGCTTTCCCATATTTATTTTCAACATTTATAGCAACTGCTTCCCCAAAAAATTCTGATACTGTATTAACACCATTTTGCCGTGCTACTTCTGCAACATTTGCTGAAGGCTCAATCCCAAGATGATTAATGCCCGCTTTTGCAAAATGCCGCAACATAATTCCATCGTTACTACCAAGCTCCACCACAAATGCATCTTTCGAATTAGATATAAAATTAGTTACATAATGATTAACCATTTTTTCAAAATGCTGTGCCATACTTCTTGAAGTACTCGAAAAAAATGCATAATTTCCATGAAACATCATTTTAGGATCAGGTTGCTTTATCAACTGAAACATTTTGCTTGTTGAACAAAAAATCACTGCTAATTCAAAAAAATATTCTTTTGAAAATTCTTCTTTTTTTAAAAAGCCATTGGCAATTGGCATTTTACCAAAAGATATTATTTTTTCTGTTTTATCACCAGTAATTCTACATTTTATCATTTATTAACTCCGACATTTGCATTTATAATACATTAAAATATATTTTTCTATTTATTAAGTTAAGAAAATATTAATTTTTTAATGTTACTAAAATGCTTATACAAAAATGATTTTTGTTGTGTGTATGTATAAAATAACAAATACATAAATATTTGCTTTATAAATAGTAAATTGCATGTTAGGTTAGATTTAAGATATAGTTTCGCCCAAACCAAACAACATTTATATTTATTTAAAAATCCATAAGCTATATTGTATGATTCTTCGTTGCGGATTTTCAATGAAACTAAAGATTGATGTTTACTCCAAAGAATTTCTTGTGCGGTAGCTATTCCACCGTGCATAATTAAAAATAATGGAAATATTTCTTCAATTGACAAATAATTAGGATAAAAAGGTATACATTTTTTAATAATATAAGATTTTATTAGCGAGTGCCAATATAAACAATATTGGTTATATTCTTTATACAATACGTGATCAATAATTAACTGCTGTTCCATCAAGAAATCTTCTAAATGGATGTTCCTATAATTACAAATGTATTCTTCATTACCTAAAATAAGCTGCACGCTAGGTAACACGGCAACCATATTAGTTTTATGTAATTGGCTAAAACAAACCGATAACAATTTTTCAGAATACAAATCATCAGGACATGCCCAAAAAAAATATTCTCCTTGAATACTCTTAAGAAGTAATTCAAAATTTTTCATAATTCCTAAATTTTTTTTATTCACATGCAATGTAACATGTAAATAATTAATGCAAAAAGTTTTTATTAAATCAACAGTATTATCAGTAGAACAATCATCAAATATAAGAAGTTCATAGTTACTATAAGTTTGCTTTACAAGACCTTGCAACGCTTTGTCTATTGTAGATTGATTATTATAAGTTAACAATCCAATAGTAATCAGAGGAATATCTTGCTTATCACCTATTCTAGAATTCATATACTATTTTTTTTAGGTAATAATAAGCACAATTTTCTAGTACCGTTATTAATTGTTTTAACCTCTGCCAAATGAAAATATTTTATTATAATATTTTCGAAATATTTCCATTCATAATCATAAAAAATATCTTTTCTATTTCTCAATAAAAATTGTACCATTGGATCTTGTTTGTCAACCCATTCAATTATACCTTGAGAGGCTATTGATGATAAAAATTTTATAAAAATTTCTAAAGGAACATTATAAGCAATACAAATATGATGTACTAATGCTAACACCAAAAATGCATCAACATTTATTCTTTGCCAAATAGATTTTCTTTCTTTAAGATCCCATCCACACATAGACGAAGGATTCATTAAATCTAATACAAAAGGATATATATTTTTATAACTTTCTTTTTTTGTTTTATTATACAATTGATCAATACAATCAGCATCAAGATCACAGCAAAAAACAGTTAGATTTTTATTGGAGTTGGCAATCATTAAGGAATATTCTCCAGTATTGCAGCCAAGATCAATGATTTTATCAATTTTTTGTAATTTATTAATAGCACCTAAAATAAATGTTTTTTTCTGATCAATGTCATTTTCAGAATAAGTATTGTTGAGTGCATAATCAGACCATAACGAATTTTGATTTTTAGGATACAAAGATTTAATAATAGATTCTAAATTTGTAGCAAGATTTATTAGTACTTTAACATCTAAATAAAATTTATTTTTTAAACTAGCTCTTTTAATAGTTTTTGATTTATTAAATTGTGCGTTAATAAAAACATGTTTAAAAACACCTTGTTTAAACCAATCGTTAAAGGAAAAAATGGCGTTAGCTAAATTTGGTGTTATACCGCTTAAAGAGCCTTTAAAAAAATTTTGAAAATCAATGTTTTTATGAGCTTTAATTAACAGAGGATACAAAAACTCTTGACAAAATTGTCCATATCCTTCCCATGCTTGACCATTTTGATATTCACCAATAGATATAACATCAAAAAAGCACATTTTATTATTATGAAAAGTAACATTCCAAGCAGTACCATCTTTTAAAATAAAATTATTAACTAAAGCTTCTTTTAATATATGCAAAGTTAATAAGGCAGCATCTTTTAACATATAAAAAGACCATTCGTGCGGATAAGTTATGAACGGTATACGCTCATGTTGTAAAAAACATTCCGACATGTCGCCAAATCTTAACAAATCATTATTTAGTATTTTTGTGTCTACAATATCTTTAGATTGAATAAATCTTTGAAAAAAATCTGCCTTGAGCAAACATTCAATTATTTTAGAACAACGAACTGATACCGTACGATAAACTTCTTGTTGGTAATAAAACACTCTACCATCTGGGTCTCGAAACGATCCATGTTCAAAAATAATGTCATTTGACATTTTGATCTTGATCTTCTCTAACATCTTTTTCTACTAACTCTGTATTTTTTGATTTAAACAAAAAAGCTTTAACCTTTTCCCAATAAAGTTTTATGATATAAATTCCACTAGCTAATCCACCGAACAAAAGCTGTACTAATATACTCCCTGTATTGCCATCAAGATATGCATAAGCATATTGATTACACAATAACATTAATAAACAAAATAATATTAACTTGCGCATTTGTTCCCCTAATTTAATATCAGTTTCTTAATTTTAATTGTAACATATCCTAAACTATTTTTTTGAGTTCTTATTAATTAATTATTGTTTCAGTGACATCCTTTTTAAGATAAAAATATTGTTCTTTCTCATTATAATCAAACAAATAAGCTTTGTTAGGTAACTCTTTAATATCTTTTATACCTAAATAATCAAATACTTTTGGAAAAACATTAACATTTGATATTTCACTTTTAAATTCCTTCATATAGTGTTCTTCATTTATTTCATTTTTTGGTAAATAAACGGCTATAAAATTTTTAAATATATTTTTTAACTGCTCAGTTGATAAATCTCGTTCCCATGGATGCAAAAATTTTTTATCTTCTTCTGATAGTAGTAAATCATATTTAACAGTACCAATACCATGATCGCTATTTATAACAATAATAGCATTAGGATCAATATTTAAAATAAAATCTATCAATGTTAATATTTTTTTATTCATGTCTTTAATACTAGCCGTCAAATAATCTTTTGATTTTTGATCGCTAATCAGATCGGAAAAAATTAAATCGCAAAGACTAAAAATTGCTTTCCCATTTTTAGTCACAGCTAAATCATGAGCTTGCATAAAATGTGCATACATAAATATAGGCACTTTATACCTTGAATGATAGTATTTTTTTAGAAAAACCATAATGTCACTTGGTTCTAAGTATTTTTTCACAAAAAAGAAATGTTGATACTTTCTTAAAATTGTTCCACTTAAAATGCTGCTTAGAATATCAAATGTAGAAAAATTGGTTACAATAGAATAATTTTCATAACCTTGCGCACTCAGTTCTTCATACATGCCAGGGGGAGCAAAAATAAATTTATACCCATTATCTTTAAAAGTTCTAACAACATTATTATTTCCAGCTATAATTTTGGAAAAACACTTTGGAAGATATTTAGGTTGTGCAAAAACATTTTGGTGATAATTACCCATTAATTGTGAACTAACAGAGGCTAATGTAAAATGATAATTTGAAAATGAGTTTTCTACTGTAAAAAAACCCTTTTCTCTTAAATTGTCTCCAAATGGATTAACAAAATTAGTTTGTTCTTTTAGTACAGTATTATTAGGATACCCATCTATTAATAAAAAATATACATTTGGTTTCTTTTTAAAAAATCCAAATGAACGTATTTCTAGTGTATTAGATTTTTCTAATTTATGTACATTAAAATAATTGTAAATATATGAACCAAGTTGAGACAAACATGAAAAAACAATGACTATTTTAAAAAAATTCAAAATGTTTTTATTTCTTGATAATGCAAAAATTACGTATAATGCTGCTGTATACCATAAAACCCACATTAATGAAAAAGGAATACTCAAATCTTTCATTTTAGATTTAATTAAATAAAAATGATGATCACAAATATATGAATATGTAAACAATAGAATTATTGCAAAAGAAGTAAAAACCGCAGAAAAAGTTTCAGACTTCCTAAAAATAAGATCTATAATACAATATACAATAAAACCTAGAATTAACAGTAAACTTAACGACAATATTAAATTGCTTAATAAAAAAATCTTACTTATATTGTTTTCTAAAAACCCAATAAAAACTAATAATATTGATATAGCCACATAGAAAAAATTTTTAAAAATTGTTTTCATGCTATTTGCATCCTAAAAAATTCCATCAAACGATTAAAAATTAGTTCTCGATCTCTTATGCCAACATACCCACTCATAGGCAAACTTAAAACTTCATTAGCTAAAGTTTCACATACAGGCAAATTCTTACCTGTTGCTGTTAAATAGCAACTATATGCTGTTTGCAAATGTAATGGCTTTACATAATAAACCATGGTTGGGATCCCTGCTTTCTTTAGATCCGCGATCAAACTATTACGATTTATATTTTTTGGAAGACGAACCGTATATTGAGCCCACGCTGATGTTGCTTCATCAATTACATAGGGTACTTTAACAATATCTTTAAGCCCTGCATTATAAATATCTGCAGTTTGTTGTCGAGCAATTAATTCATCATAAAATACTTTAAGCTTTTCTATTAAAATCGCTGCTTGTATTGTATCTAGCCTACCGTTCATACCAATACGCACATTATCGTACTTGTCCGATCCTTGCCCATGAACCCGTAAAGATTTTATAATATTCGCCACACTATCGTCGTTAGTAAAAACTGCACCACCATCACCATAACAACCTAAAGGTTTAGCTGGGAAAAAGCTAGTTGTAGCTAGATCGCCGATATTACCAACTTTTCTGCCTTTATAACTTGCACCAAAACTTTGAGCACCATCGGCTATAACCCAAAGCTTATATTCATTAGCAATTACCTCTATAGCATCGTGATCTGCAGGTTGACCAAATAGATCTACTGGAATTATTCCTACCGGTTTTAAACCTGCTTTTTTAGCCGTTTGAATTCCTTGTTCTAAACTTTTTGGATCAATATTATAAGTATCTTCTAGTGAATCAATAAAGACTGGTGTTGCGCCCATCCAAGCAACTACTTCAGCAGTAGCGGCAAAAGTAAAGGAAGGAACAAAAACAGCATCTCCCGGTCTAACTCTCATGGCCATTAAACCAAGCCCAAGCGCATCAGTTCCGTTTGCGCAAGAAATAGCATGTTTTACCCCACAAAATGCCGCCAATTGCTTTTCCAACTCATAAACTTCTGGCCCCATAATATAAATACCATGGTCAAGAACTCTCTTAATTGCAGCATCAATTTGTGGCCGAATACACTCTTGTTGCGCTTTTAAATCAATAAACTGAATTGGACTAATAATTTTTTCTGGGTGTTTTACTGTTTTGGTCATTTTCTGCATCTTCCTAAACAATCTCTGTTAAATAATTTTCAGCATTCACTTTATACCGCCGTCCTTCTCTTGGACAAACTAAATCTTCATTTAATTTCTCACCAGATCGACTAACCCAACCTATTTGTTTAGCCGGATTACCGGCCATTACCGCATATGGCTTAACATTCTTAGTTATTACAGCTCCTGCACCAATAAAACTATATGCTCCCAAACGATTACCGCACACTATAGTAGCATTTGCTCCAACAGTAACACCTCGTTCAACATGAGTTAAACAAAATTCATTTTTTCGTTCAATCTCGGCTCTTGGATTATGGACATTAGTAAAAACACAAGACGGTCCGCAAAAAACCCCATCTTCTAGAACAATCCCATTATAAAGACTTACATTGTTTTGAATCTTGCAATTATTGCCAACCACAACATCTGGACCAATCATTACATTTTGTCCAACAATACAATTTTCCCCAATTTTGGTTCCTTTAAGAATATGGGAGAAGTGCCAAATTTTAGTTCCTTTGCCAATATCACACCCATTATCCACAATGGCTGTTTCATGAGCAAAATATGGTAATGTTTGATTATTTAAAAAAATATGTGTTTTTGAATGTAAAGATTGTTGTGCTGCATCTAAAACCTGCAAAACACTTAACCCCCCCCAACCATCTGTTCTTGGCTTTTTATGATTTTTAATACATTCAATAAAATGATTACATTCTAATTTTAATGGCTCTGCAACTTCTAATGGAACACACCTAACATCTGCTTTTTCTGGATGCGGTAGACCATCTATCCAATTAACTTGATGAGGATATAGTTTTAATTTCTCTTCCCAAGACTGTCCATCATCGAATACTGCCATGCCACGTTCCCCAACCACAACTAATTTTTGTTCTTTATATGGGTGAAGCCAAGATACAAATATATGCGCTTGAATACCATTTTTAAAAAATAAGTGTGTTGTTGTAACATCATGAATTCTTGGATTAAGATGGCAAGCGCCAGTTGCATAAACTGTCTCTGGCAAATCACCTATAAGGCCTAAAATCATGGAAATATCATGTGGAGCAAAGCTCCATAAAATGTTTTCTTCGTTACGGAATTTACCCAAATTCAATCGATTAGAATAAATATACTGAAGACGACCAAGATTTCCATTAGAAACGATCCGTTTTAACTCTAAAAAAGCTGGATGGTATTGCAACAAATGTCCAACCATTAAATAACGATCAACTTGAGCCGCTAGTTCACAAAGTTGTTTGGCTTCTTCTACTTTTAAAGACAATGGCTTTTCTACAAAAACATGTTTACCAGCTTTAAGTGCTTGTTTGGTAAGTTCATAATGCTGAGCTGCAGGAGCTGCAATTACTACACCATCTACATCACTTTTTAAAACTTGGTCTAACATTAAGCCAGGAACTTTATATGTTGTAGCAGTAGATCCCACTAATTCCGCATTTACATCACAAACAGCAGCTAACACTCCTAGTTCCGAAAAATTACGAACTAAATTTTTACCCCAATAACCACAACCAATAACAGAGATTTTAATATTATGCATGATTTTTCATCTTATTTGTTTGTTGAATGTTTTCGTAATTTGTGATCTGTTTTATAGCGCCATTTTCCATAACTATAATTCGATCACAATCTTTAAGTGTTGTCAAACGATGTGCAATCATAATAACAGTATGATTTTGACTAACAACCGCATGAATTGTTTCTATAAGACGAGATTCAGTGTCGTTATCTAAAGCCGAAGTTGCTTCATCAAAAATTAATACTTCTGGGTTTCTATACAATGCTCTAGCAATAGCTATCCTCTGACGTTCACCGCCAGATAAACGAACACCTCGTTCACCAACAATAGTTTTAGGACCATTTGGTAACAAATCAATAAATTTACGCAATTGTGCTGCATCAATCGCTATATTTAATTTTAATTCATCGATCTTTTGTTCACCAAAAGCAATATTAGCCTCTATAGTATCATCTATTAAATACACAGATTGAGGTACGTAACCAATTTTTTTATGCCACTGATAAGAATTAACTGGATATTCATCGACGCACACTACCCCTAAGTAAGGCTTTAAGAGACCTAAAATTAGATCTACCAGCGTCGATTTCCCAGATCCTGTTTCTCCAACAATACCAATGCGCTCACCTTTATTAATCTCAAAAGATATATTTCTAATAGCGTCTTGATCTGCATTAGGATAGCTAAAACTAACTGCTTTTAAACAAATAAATTTTTTAAAATTAAAATTAGGAACGTCTATATAATTTTCTTTAGCAGCTACAGTATTATATTCGCTAAAAACTCGTTCAATAGCAGGTATAACCGACTTAAAAGTATTAAGTTGATTAATAATACGATTTAATCCTGGCATTAAACGAAATCCAACATAAAGGTACCCACTTAAAATCCCTAACATTTGCATAGGACTTTCATGCTTTAGACATAAAAAAGCAATTGTGGTTACAAACAGTCCTACAAACAATACTTCTATCATCATCCTTGGAAGAGCATTAGTGGCATTTTGAATAGCATGTAAATGTGATTTTCTATAAGAATGATATTGATATACATTTACAAATGCCTCTAGTTTTCCCAAAAGAATAATTTCTTTAAACGCATGGAAAAACTGTAGTAAAGTTTGACCACTATACATAGCTGCTTCTTGCATTAACTGGCCCCAACGATAAAACTTAGGAAATAATCCTTTAGTAATAATAAGCCATAATACAACACCTATACCAAAAATAATGATAGCTAATAAAGGTTTCATGTAGATTACCATGCCTATTAAACATAAAAAAACTACTACTTCTGATAAAATACTGGCCAAAGAAATTATGCCATTTGAAAATACTTGTTCAACATCTCCACCAACAACTTGCATACCTAAAGAAGAATTGCGGGTTAAATAAAATCCATAATCTGCTTCTGCATAACGATATAATAATTTATTTTTAAAATGATAATTCATTTTTTGAATCGAAAAATTTTGATAAAATACTTCTACTGCCGCTACAATATTTTTAATTAAATAAACCACACCAACAATAACAGCAATATAAAAGACAATCCGTCCTGAAGATAAATCGCTCCTAAAACCTACCAGAGATAAATACTTTTGACCAAATTCTGGTTGATTAAGAACGTGTGCAAAAACCACGATCACCGATGCCGTAACTACTTCCAATAAAGAAGTACCTAAAGCAAAAGTTACAATCCCTAACCAATTGATTTTTTCCTTACGGGTTAACAAAAATCGAAGTTTTTTAATCGCTGATAAAATAGAAGGGGTTGACATGTTATTTATTGTTTCTTCTAAACACAAACTCGTTACACCCTAAACCACCCGCACAAGTTTTCAGACGTTGCAAATCGAATTTTTTAGATTTAAAAAAATCAAATACTTCTTCTGGTTTGGCGACTTCGAATGGATATCCACCAGTCCAATCTACTACATCACACCAAGCAGACATACCTCGGTTATTTTTACCGTACTGGATCCAAGATTTAAACGGATTACCAAAATTCAAAAAATCTTTAATAAAAGTAATAGTCCATTGTCTAAATACGGTATACCCACATAAAGCTATTTTTACTACCCATGAAGAATTATTGTATTTTGCTTTTATCCACTTCCAACGCTTAGAAGCTCCACCTTGATTATTATAAATAGAAATAAACAAAACACCACCATCTTTAACTAAACATGCAACATTCTCAAATGCTTTATACATATGTCCAGTATGATGTAACACACCCCAAGAATACACCACATCAACTTGACCAAATTTTTTAAGAAAATCTTGATCTAACACTGAACCACGTTCAACTACCCATTTATCATCTTTTGGTGCATATTGTTGTTTAAGATATTTTGTGCACTCGACAGAATCTTGATCGTAATCAAAAGAATAAACAGTAGCACCCATTCGATACGCTGCGAGACTAAATAATCCACTACCAGAACCAATATCAAGAAAAACTAAACCTTTTAAATCAACACAATTTAGCTTTTCTTTTAAGCTTTTTTCTGCTTCCAAAATACGGTGTTCATTTAAATTCTCAAGAAAACGTGACCAATTCTTGCCAAAGGCAAAACGGTTTTGCGGATCTAAAACTATACTATTATTCAAAATAAATTTTACCTATTAAAAATATTTACAAACAAACTGTTTACTATAACTACTGCACTAATTAATGGATATGCATAATATTATTATTTGTTTGATCTTCTAAACACAAACTCATTACACCCTAAACCACCCGCACAAGTTTTTAGTCGTTGCAACTCAAATTTTTTAGATTTAAAAAAATCAAAAACTTCTTCTGGTTTGGCGACTTCGAATGGATATCCACCGATCCAATCTACCAAATCATGATAAGCGGACATACCTCTACTACCCTTACCATACTCTGAAATAAATTTTAATGGATTACCGTAACGCATAAGTCCCCATGCTATTCTGTATTTCCAAAGCCATATTCCACAAAAAAATAATAACCCTGGTCTTAAAAATTTATAGTTATTATAGCTTTTCTTTATAATCGTCCAAATTTTGCTTGAAATACCTTGATTATTATAAATAGAAACAAACAAAGTACCTCCATCTTTAACTAAATGTACAACATTCTCAAATGCTTTATACATATGTCCAGTATGATGTAACACACCCCAAGAATACACCACATCAACTTGACCAAATTTTTTAAGAAAATCTTGATCTAACACTGAACCACGTTCAACTACCCATTTATCATCTTTTGGTGCATATTGTTGTTTAAGATATTTTGTGCACTCGACAGAATCTTGATCATAATCAAAAGAATAAACAGTAGCGCCCATTCGATACGCTGCGAGACTAAATAATCCACTACCAGAACCAATATCAAGAAACACTAAACCTTTTAAATCAACACAATTTAGCTTTTCTTTTAAGCTTTTTTCTGCTTCTAAAATACGATGTTCGTTTAAATTCTCAAGAAAACGTGACCAATTCTTGCCAAAGGCAAAACGGTTTTGCGGATCTAAAGCTATACTATTACTCACAATTATTACTCAAATAAATCATATTTACAAACAAACTGCTTACCATAAAACACTAAACATAATTTCAAAATTCTTTTAATATGAACTCTACTTTTTAAAACCAAATCATATTGTTTATCTTCTATTTGTTGGAGACCTTCTTCTGCAAGATTTTGATAAAAGTTAGAATCTTTATTTATTTCGGCTTTTTTAAATTCCAGAATAATTCCCAAATCATTTTTAAAATCTCTTGGAATTAACACCAAATCTGGTCTACCAAGGCCGCTTTCTTTATTAGAACAAATATCGTGAGTTTCGTTTAAAGAAAAACTCCATGCTAATAATAACATATGATAATTAGTCTCATTAGTTAGATCATGATAACTTGGTATAGTCATCATAAAATTTTCTAAATCTTTAATAAAATTATCGACATTACCATTTACTAAATTTTTTAACAAAGCATCGTATTTAGATTCATTAAACGAACGTGCAAAACTAGTAAAAACATCTCGATAATTACATTCTATTTCATAATTAGGAACAGCAAGCTGATGTCTATAACGACTGCCAGATAATAATGGTTCACCTATGGATTTTAAATACCCCATTGCCCATAATAAACTCCATACCACTTCATCGTTACCATCTTTAATTTGATCGAACGATAAATATTCATCTATTACAGATCCTATTGAATTGCCGACTATTAATTCGTTTAAATCTTGTTTAACTTGCTCGCCAGAATTTAATAATACTTTTTTTAATAATGCTTCATCGCCAGTTTTAATCCAATATGGCTTTAATTTACCTTTATCATCAATACAATTTAGAATAGACCATGGATTATAAATGTCTTCTAAACTTCCTGATTTATAACCATTATACCAATGCCGCATATTTTTAATATCAATAGTAACATTACTATCTGTTAATAGATCTAATACTTCTTGTTCAGCAAAACCAAAATGCTGACTATATTGACTTTCCATTAAAGAATATAATTTTAAATTATTTAAATCAGACAACATTTTATTTTTAGATAATCTTAAAATTCCTGTCATTACTCCAAATTCTAAAGCATCGTTACCCTTTAAAGCCACGCCAAACATGTTTTTAAAAAAATTAACCAATTCTTCAAAATGTGGTTGTTCGTAAGCTGCATTTAATGGTGTATCATATTCATCTATTAATATAATCACTTTTTTATTGTAGTGTTTATATAATAAACCAGAAATTGTTTTTAAAAAGTTCTGTAATTCAATTTCGTTGGCTTTATTATTTTGATTAATGCCCTTTAATTTTTCGAAATCGTTTCGTTCAATATCTATTAATTTATCGCTATTGGTTAATTCTGGAAAATTCTTACAAACATTTTGTACGATAAAAGCCATACTATTTAAAAAATTTTGATAAGACTTTTCTTTTACGTTTTTTAAACTAACAAATATTACAGGATACTTTCCTTGGTACTGTTTTAAATAATACCCATCTTGAACATTCGCAATATTTAAATTATCAAAAATGCCTTTAGTAGAACGGCCATTAACCTCTGGTGCAAAAAAATGTTGAACCATGGACATATTTAAAGTTTTACCCCAACGACGAGGGCGTATAATTAAAGATAATATAGCCCCTCGTTCAATTAATTCTTTAATAAACAAAGTCTTATCTACAAATAAATAATCTTTTTTAGGATCTACCAAAACACTAAAATTATCTACGCCAATTGGAATTTTTTTCATACTATTTAAATCTTACCATAGCTACCGCAGTCCTGGTGAAATTCACCAAGACTGCAAAAATTTATATACTGAATGCAATTTGAGTTTTTGGTGTTCTAAAATTAAATGGCTGTTTGTCTGAGCCCGCAGGGCGAGTTTACAGCTGTTTAATTTTAGAATACCGAAAATTCATATGCATTTAGTATGCCTTAGAAATATGGAGAAGTTTTAATATTAACAACCTTTGATGTTCAACTTTCTCCTTAATCGCATCAAAGGTACCTTGCGGATCGGCTACATCAGCTACCAACACCGCATCATATTTTTTAAAATTTGCAGTTATATTTACAATATTAACCTGCACTCCAGTTCCAAGAGCCACTAATTTAGCTATATCAGCTAAATCTCCAGCTCCCACTAAAGCAATATTCAACCAATTATTAGCCTTACATTCAACGAATACTTCTTCACATTGAGCTTTAGCATCACGAAAAAATGTTAACGATCTAGCCAAGTAATCTTTAACCATAAGGCTTTTTTCTTTAAAGCCATTTGGGGTTAAAAAATAAGTAATTCGACGAGGTGAAATTTGAGTAGCTCGGATCCATCCTTTATTAACACAACGCTTTAAATATTGGTTCATAAGCCCTAATGCAATACCTAGACCTTCTGCCAAACTACGTTGTGTAAACGATGGATTACTTTCAATCTCGCTAAGAAGATGAACCATAACTTTTTGTTCTGTTTGTTCTCTAGTATCTTGGAAAGCCGCCATTTATACAGTTACCTTAAACTATAAAAAAACAGTAAATTGCGTTCATGAACAAAACTTATATTAATTATTAAATCTAGTCAAGCACAAAGTTGATCGGATAAGTTAACTGGTTTAAAAAGTTATGGTAAACTTATTAAGAGGTTATTAAAAAAATAAAATGTTTAAACAATACATAAATATGGATAATAACGAGCTATGTGCGTTAGGCTATAAATATTATCAAGAACAAAATTATCCTAAAGCTATAGAATTCTGGCTAAAAGCTGCTAATCGAGATTGTGCTATAGCACAATACAATTTAGGTTTAATGTATCTAGAGAATGATCGCGGGGTAAACCAAAACTATCTTGAGGCTAGTAAGTGGTTTAAAAAAGCGGCAGATAATGGTGATCCAGATGCTTTATACAATCTAGGAATCATGTATGATAATGGCGAAGGAGTAAGTCAAGATTATAATGAAGCTTTTGATTGCTTTAAACAAGTTGCCGAACAATACGATGATGCTGACGCAGAATGTGCTTTAGGTATTATGTATTATTATGGGCAAGGGGTACGTAAAAACAAAGCGAAAGCCGTTAAGTACTATGAACTAGCTGCCTCTCAAGGACATACTGAAGCAAGAGACAGGCTAGATACTATGCGTAGAAATAAATCGCCAAGCCTTAAATTTTTTGCCTCACCTAATCCTAAATTTTTAATTTAGAAACATGTACAAAATAACTAGCTTTGGGTATTCTAAACTGTACTTAATATAACAAAAAATCCTCTAAAGTGATCCCTTTTATTCTCTCAGTATTAAAACTATTTTTATTTATAACTGTAAGACAAGATTTATTAAAGCTCTTTAAAAACCAAATAAAATCAGTTGGAGAGCATGCACCAGATTTTACTTCAATATACATTTGTTTGTTAGGTAATATAAAATCTATTTCATGCTCTTTCGATTGCCAAAAATTTAAATGATCCGGTAAATCTTCTGTACTGGAAATACAAAGTTTACGCCATATTTCTTGTGCTACTGTCCATTCAAATATAGATCCAAGATCTTGTCCAAGCTGTTTTAACTCGTTAATAGTTCTAGGTTTTTTTGGATGCCAACATAATGCCATTAATAAATTAATAAAATGATATTTGCAAGGTTTACGAAATATAGAAATTTTTCGATCAATATCATATGGAAATACTGGTACTACTGTCATTAAGTCAGATAATAATTCTATATAACCTAACGCTACAGTATTATTAGATAAACCACTTTCTCGTGCTAATTTAGCTTGACCAATCGGTGTTGCAGCCATACGATAAAGGCTTTGTAAAATTGCTAATAGATGCGACCGAGAGCGCCCACTAGCTGACACTTCTCCACTAATCCAATCATTAATAATTTCTACAATATATTCTGGTAATTTTCCTGTAGTCGCTAATGCATTAGCTCCTATTGGTGAACCACCAGATAATATATATGCGAATAACGTATCAGATTTAAAAAAATCACCACATTTATTTTTAAAATCTTTATAAGAAACAGGAGTAAAAATATAATTAGTTCTTGCAAGCTTACCTTTTCTTCCTGGAAGACGTTCAAAACCTCTGCGTAAATCAGTAGCTTTAGAACCTGTGGTTACTAATAAAATATTATTCAGTTCACCTGCATCTACTAAACGCTTAATTGCTTTTTGCCAATCTGGTATTGCAGTAATTTCATCAATAAATAATCTTTTAATATCTGATGTTGGAGAAAATAATGATATTAATATTCTAATTTCGTCTATTAATTGTTTATAATCTTTTATTTCATCACCATTTAAATAAATTGCACTACCTTTGCCAAATTGCTTTATAGTTAAAAAAATTTGTTGTTCTAACCAAGTACTTTTACCATATTGCCGTGGCCCTCTTATTAAAATAACGCCAGGCTCTATAGGTAGTTCAGGAAGACCAAAATTTTGTTCAAAAATAAAATTTATAATTTTTAAACTATCTAAATGCGGTAATACTCCTGGTAAATCTATATTACCATTAATAAGACATTGATTTATTTGGCGGTTGTCCAAGTTTTTCTCCAGGTAAGAACTAAAAATTATGGCTAACGTTATAAACGTTAGTATAGCTAATTGTTTAAACGTTAGCTATACTGAACACACATATTCTTAATGAGCCTCTGCCCAATTATTCCCTATTCCAACTTCAACCTGCAAATTAACTGCTAATTGTGCTACGTTACTCATAATATTAATAATATTTTCTTTAGCCATAGCTAACTTGCTTTCAGGTACTTCGAATATTAATTCATCGTGCACTTGCATTAACATAAAAAGATCTGGAGCTTGTTGTTGGATCCAATTATCTAATTTAATCATGGCGATTTTAATTAGATCAGCCTGGGTACCTTGCATGGGAGCGTTAACAGCTGCTCGCTCAGCTGCTTTTCTACGAAACCCATTTTTATTATTAATATCTGGCAAGTATAATCTTCTACCAAAAATAGTTTCTACAAAACCATTTTTGGCTGCTATTTGTCTAGTACTTTCCATAAATCCCTGTACTTTAGAAAATTTAGCAAAATAAATTTTAATGTACATTTCTGCTTCTTGCCTAGAAATTTTTAATTGCTTAGCTAAACCAAAATCAGACATACCGTACATTAACCCAAAATTAATCGCTTTAGCTTTACGTCGTAAATCTTCTGTTACGTCATTAATAGCCACATGAAAAACTTCACTAGCAGTTATCGTATGTATATCTAAATTTTCTGAAAATCCTCTAATTAATGCAGGATCCATAGATAAATGTGCTAAAATACGTAATTCTATTTGCGAATAATCTGCAGATAAAATTTTATATCCTGTTCGAGCAATAAAAGCTTCCCTAATACTACGCCCTTCCTTAGTACGAATTGGAATATTTTGTAAATTAGGATCAGTAGAAGATAATCTACCGGTTGCTGTTACTGTTTGATTATACGAAGTATGTATCCTGCCTGTTATAGAATTAATATTTTTAGGTAATTTATCAATATAAGTTGATTGTAATTTACTTAAAGTACGATATTCTAAAATAATTTTTGGTAACTCAAATTCTAATGCTAATTCTTGTAGCACTTGCTCCGAAGTTGAGGCTTGTCCAGTAGGAGTTTTTTGTAAAATTGGCAAACCTAATTTATTATAAAAGATTTCCTGCATTTGTTTAGGTGAATTTAAATTAAACATTTCACCGGCTAATGTATAAGCCGTATCTTCTAGAATAGTTAGTCTTTCTTTAATAACCACACCTTGTTCAGATAATTTTTGTAAATCTATTAAAACTCCATAACGTTCCATTTTTTTTAATACCATGAGTAATGGTAATTCTATATTTACTAAAACTTCTTTTAATTTTGGTATTTCACAAATTTTTGGCCATAAATCATTATGTATCGCTAAAATACTTTTAGCATCTAATTGCATGGTTAATTCTAAATTTAGTTTAGTTAAACTATTTAAAATATATGATTCTAAAGCAACATCAAAAAATGGTGGGGCAACTTCAATAGAATAATTTTCTAACACCTGGGCAATATATTTTAAATTATAAAAAACCTTAGTTTTTTGCTGATCTGCCAAAATTTTAGCTAATTTTTTCAAAAAATTTAAATCTAGTGAAGAAATATAGCAATGTTCATCTATAGTTGCCAAATAGATCCCTGTTATTTCAGCACTCATAGGTTCTAAAGCTGTAGTTTGTAAATGAATACTAAATAAATCTGCTGATTCTAATTTTTTTAGCCAATAATCTAAATCTATTACTAAATTATTATCTTGATTTTTAATTTCTTCAGTATTTAAATCTTTTAGCCAACTATTAAATTCTAGTTTAGTAAATAAAGATCTTAATTGATCTAGATTTTTAGGTTTAATAATTAGATCTTTAAAATCTATATTAAGATCCAAGTTAGTATCGATAGTTACTAGCTCTTTATATAAAGGAAAATCTAGAATAGCAGCACGTAAATTTTCCCCTACTTTACCAGTAATTTCGTTACTATGTTCAACAATTCCAGCTAAATTTTTATATTGTTCCAACCATTTAATAGCGGTTTTAGGCCCAACGTTTGCAACCCCTGGAATGTTATCTACTTGATCTCCAGTTAATACTAAATAATCAATCATAAGACTTGGTGGAATTTTAAATTTTTCAATAACGCCCTTAGAATCTAATATAAGATCTGTCATAGTATTAACTATTACTACATCATCGTTTACTAATTGGACTAAATCTTTATCTCCAGTCGAAATAAGACTGAACATGCCATTGTTTTTAGCCTGAACAACCAAGCTACCTATCATATCATCTGCTTCGTAACCAGGAATTTGTAATACAAAAAATCCTAATGCCGAAATTACTTCTAATAACGATGGAATTTGTTGAGCCAATTCTTCCGGCATTTGACTACGATTAGCTTTATATGCCGGAAATAACTTATGTCTTACGGTTGGATGTTTACTATCAAAAGTTACTACTACCCAATCTGGATCATAAGTTTTAACTAATTTTTTCAGCATATTTATAACGCCCAAAATAGCACCAGTTGCATGCCCTGCTGAATTAGTAAGTGGCGGTAAAGCATGATAGGCTCTAAATAAATATGAAGAACCATCTACTAATACTAATATTGGTTTGTTGTGGTTGTTAATCATGCTTATAATCAGTAGTAAATCTTTGCTTGGCCGGATATTTAACAAAAATTTGTTTCGAACGCTCTTCAATTAGCTTTGCTGGTATTTCCGCAATAAATCTTGATCTTATTCTAGATTCTTCTCTACCGAACAAGCGTCGTTTTTGAGCATAACTCATAAATATTTTTTCCATAGATCTAGTTACCCCAACATAACATAACCTTCTTTCTTCGTTTAATGCATCTGGATCATCTTTAGAAAAATAATGAGGAAACAACCCTTCTTCTAGACCACATAAAAAAACTATAGGAAATTCTAGGCCTTTGGCAGCATGTAAGGTCATTAACTGTACATGAAAATAATTGTTAGAACTTGCTTCAGCAACTTCTTTAGAAATGTATTCCTTACCTTCTATAGCAGCATAAGCTAATAATTCACTAACTTTACTTATATTGTTTGGGTTGGCTTGATTAGTAGTAACATTAAAATTTATTGTAGCATTTATTAATTCTTGTAAGTTTTCTACCCTATTTGCTGATACTACATCTCGTTGCTTTTTATAATGCTCTAGTAAACCACTAGCATCTATAGCTTTTTGTACTAATTCTGTTAAAGAGTAGTCATTACTTTGATTAAAATATTCTGCAATTTCATTAATTATATTTATAAAGCTTGTTAAACCCTGGTTAGCTGCCCCAGTAATGTTATCGGTTTTTATGGATAGTTCCGCAGCTTTTAAACAACTAATATTTTCTTCTTTAGCTAAACCTCTAATTTTTTCTAAGGTTTTATCTCCAATGCCACGAGCAGGAACATTTACAATTCTCTCAAATGCCGCATTATCTTCCGGATTAACCGCTAATCTTAAAAAACCAAGCGTATCTCTAATTTCTTCTCTTCCAAAAAAGTTAACGCCACCATAAATAACATAGAGGATCCCAGCTTTAACTAAACTTTCTTCAATAATTCTAGATTGAGCATTAGATCGATATAAAATAGCTATATCGCTACATTTACCTCCATTATCTGTATGTTTTTTAATTTCTCTAACCATAAACCGCGCTTCATCTTCTTCGTTTAAAGCAGCATATAATACAATTGGCGCTCCCTCTATAGAATCGGTCCACAAAGTTTTACCCATTCGATCGAAATTGTTATTAATAATTGCATTAGCTGCAGATAGTATGGTTTTAGTTGAACGATAGTTTTTTTCTAAACGTATAATGTTAACTGCAGAAAATTCTTTAGTATATTTAGCTATATTCTCAACTTTAGCTCCACGCCAACCATAAATAGATTGATCGTCATCACCAACTGCAGTAACAGATTCGGCATTAGCACCTAATAATTTTAAAAAATTATACTGAATTGGATTGGTATCTTGAAACTCATCAATTAAAAAATGCTTAAATCTACCATGATAGTGTTGCAATAATTCTTGATTATTAGCCAATAATTCATACGATCTTAATAATAATTCTGCAAAATCAATAATATTTTGAGCATTACAAGCATTTTCATAATGGCCATAAATTTCAAACATTATTCTATCGTATTTAGTAGATATTTTTGGTAAATTTCTAGATCTAATACCTTGGTCTTTTTGTCTATTAATAAAATTTTGTATTTTCTTTGGCTCAAACAATTCCTCGTTTACATTAAGCTGCTTAATAAGACGCCGAATCACTTTTAATTGATCTTCAGAATCTATAACTTCAAAATTATTACCTAAACCAGCAGCTACATAATGTAATCGTAATAATTTATGCGATAAACTATGAAATGTCCCTATCCAAGAACTAGAAATACTAGGTAAATTCATTTTATTTAACCTAATATTCATCTCTTTAGCTGCTTTATTAGTAAAAGTTACTACTAAAATATTATAAGGCTCGACTTTATGCTGATCTAATAACCAAGCAAATCTATTAACCAATACTCTAGTTTTTCCACTGCCAGCACCAGCTAATACTAATAAATTACCCAATTTAGCAGTAACAGCATCTTGCTGGGCAGAATTTAATTGTTCTAAGTGTTTAGTAAAACTCACTGCCTGTTTACTACTTCTTTCAACACTTTTAATGCAGTTAATTTAACCGATAATCTAGCTGGTTTAGCACTAATATTAACTTCCTTGCCGGTTAAAGGGCTTACCATACTGCGTTCTTTAGTAGCCTTTTTCTTAACTCTACGTAATTTAATGCCGGTTTTTGGTATAGTAATTTCGCCAGAACCACGCTTTTTTAAATGTCCTTCTATTAATCGATTAAGCTCATCAAAAACTCCCTCTACTTGACTTTTACTAAGACAGGTATTTTCAGAAATCACTTGAAAGATCTGCGTTCTAGTTTGTTTGTCTTTATAAACAGCAATTTTAGGCTTTACTTTTTTTACCCGCATATTTACAGTAACTCTATCTGCTGCATTAATTTCTTGATTAGTTTTTATAGCAGCTTTAGCTTTTGGTTTAGACATACATATTTCTCCAATTAAACTGTTAATTAAAAAACACACAATTTTTCACAAATTATGCCAATGCTGGTTGTATAAAGCAAGTCCTAGCTTGGTCATGCAGGGCAAACGCATAAATTAATGATAATTTAAATTTTTTTCTGGCAAATAAGTTATTATTTTAAACCTAAGAAGCTAATATTATAACTTTAACAGATCTATTATTTTAGTTCCTCAATTTTTACCCCAGTAACTTTTATAATAGTCTTAATATCTAAACCTTCTTGCATCATTTTTTTTGCAACTTTACGACAACTAATTTGCTCACCTTCTTGACGGCCTTCTTGACGGCCAATTTCAATGCCCCTACGCATACCAACTCGTTCTGCTGTTGTAATATAAGCCATATTATTTTCCCCTTCAAATTGCTCTATTGCTATTTGATATTGTAATTCAAATTCTTCCGGTAAAACCATGATCCAGTCAAGAAACTTATAAATATTTAAAATATCTTTCTTATCCCATCCTTTATTATACAAATGCAAAGTTAAATCAATTTTATTTCGTAGTTTAATTTCAGGCTCTACATTTTCATGCGCTATTAACTGCGCTAAAATAATTACAGCAAAATAATTTTGTGATTGTTTTAATTCTATAATATTATTTTTATAATCGATTATTTTAACAACAACAAAGCGTACTTCTAAATAACTTCCAAATAATTCTACACGATAATTGTTTGGTCGCCATAATTTATTTTGATCTATTAATAGCGATAAACTTATCACTCTTTTTTTGTATTTTTTATGTAGACAACAACGATAATCAAACATACGTTCAGCAAAATTAGTTTTACCATCACTCTGAACTTCAACATGGGTTAGCACCCAATTATCATCAGAATTTACATTATGATCTTTTAAATAAATTTTTATTAATTTATCTACTGCACGATTACCAATCTTGGCGATTTTACTAATTTTTTTTAATTCATTATCAAGCACTTCATAATTTTTTGACCAGTCTATATTTTGGTATATACCAGGACAACAATATTCCAAAAAATCCATAAAATAAACATCTATAATCTCTTTATAAGGAGTATCGTAATCAGCTTTAATTGTAATATTATTGTTTTGTTGTATTGGCACCAGATTACAGTAACTTGTTTTTTTGAAAAAAACCCTAACAAAAATGCTAGCAATTATACTAAATATAAGGTAATGAATGTAGCAACAATGATCCTACAAAATCTCCCATTAATATACCGAATAGTACTTTCTAATAATTGCTAATTTTGTTGATAATTCATCCATCTGTTCTTTAGAAAATTTATTGGGAAATTGTTTTAATAATTCTTCATTATTATTAATTTTCTCTTTCTGAACTATTTCTGTTGGCAATGGATCACTTTGTATTTTAGAAGCTTTCTCTAAATCAGATAAACTCTCAATATCTGATTTATGAAAAAACTTTCCATAAGAATAAAATGATCTCAATGGTATATTTCTAAAAAAAGTTCTAAACATTATATAACTACTCCATATTTAAACTAAAAACTTTTAAAATCCCACAACTCATGATCCATCATCTGACTAGGTTTAACATTACTAATTGCTCTTAATATATTGCTAGGAATTTTAGGATTTTCTTTAGCTAAACTTTCTAATAATTTAGCAATTTTTTTCCTAACTAAATTAGCCTGCGAACCACATAAATTACAAGGAACAATCGGAAATTGCATAAGTTGCGCAAAATTAAAAATATCTTGTTCCTGACAATAAACCATTGGACGAATAACTACCAGCTGCTTATCATCTGTTAACAATTTGGGCGGCATAGATTTAACTTCACCATTATAAAAAATCGACATTAATAATGTTTGATTTAAATCGTCACGATGATGCCCAAGCGCTATCTTATTAAACCCATGATCTTTAGCATATTGATAAATTATTCCTCGTCGCAACCTAGAACAAAGCGAACAATACGCTTTACCTTCTGGAATTTTCTGTTTTACTATTGAGTAAGTATCTTTTTTAAAAATTACAAATTCTATATTAATACTTTTTAAATATGCTTTAAGAGCAACATCGCTCCAACCTGGCTGAGATTGATCTAAAGTAAAAACAAAAATATTGAATTTATTTTTTGATCTTAGCTGTAATAACCGTAATAAATGCAACATGGTAAACGAATCTTTACCGCCAGACAGGCAAACTAAAATTTTATCATTATGGTTAATCATATGATAATCTTTTATTGCTTTACCAGTATAATGTAATAATTTTTTTTCTAATATAGCTTTTGAATCTTTAGATGTTAAACTTACATCTAAATCTATTTGATTACATTCCAACATTTTGTCAACCACCTACAATTTACTTAACTTTATTTTTCTGATCTCTAAGCGCAAAAATTTGACGATATTTTTTTTCTTCAGCAATTCTAGAAACTGATTTTTGAGAAAATTCTTTCTCTAATTTAATTAAAAA
>Ga0208691_1000014_pt1 | contig 44499 bp, 2 predicted proteins | sample June2015DPH_20_1_FD_184719 | JGI IMG/M metagenome (GOLD analysis project Ga0208691, IMG submission 184719) | Peatland microbial communities from SPRUCE experiment site at the Marcell Experimental Forest, Minnesota, USA - June2015DPH_20_10... | ecosystem: Environmental > Terrestrial > Soil >... | reverse complement strand
CATGATGTATTTAGTTTGAGTTCAGCCCAAAATGCTTATTATATGTCTGGCAATAATATTTATGCTACTAACGGAATGCAAATTGGTACGTTTATCTCTACTAATGGTACAGCTACAATTATTCTTTTTGATGGACGTGATTCCAATGGTAATGTTAATACTTGGATGAATGGATCCGTAGCTAATACTATTATACAAAATTTACAATATAGCAATTCTAGCTCAACTCCGCCTTCTAGTGTTAATTTACAATATACATTTAATGACGGATATAATGCTACCGGTATAGCAACTGGGGTTACTACAGTAAATATTGCGTCAACCTCAAGCAATACTGCTAGTAGCATTGGTCAATTAGTTGCTAACGTAGCTGTTGGTTATTCTAATACTACAGATTTGCCAATAATTACCGCGCCTAACTTAGTAAATTATAATGCAATAAACACCAGTTATATTTTTGGTGGAGCTAATGCTATTCAAGTAGCTGATGTTAATGGCGATAACAATTCGCAGTCAGTAACTGTAACAGTGCTTAATGGTACTATTAGTTTGGGTACTGCTAGCGGCATATCGATTACTGCTGGTGCTAACAATAGTACTACTGTTACTTTCCAAGGGACCATATCGCAAATTAATGCTGCTTTAAATAATTTAACATATACTCGAGTGTACGGTAACGTAGATACTCTTACTGTAGTGTCTCATGATTTAAATACTCAAGGAATAGCCGCTAGCAGTGCTAATGCGGTTAGTTCCATAAATATTATTGCGATTAATCCAGTTATTCATGGTTTAGATTCAGTTTCTGCTAATGTTTATACGCTAGGTGGTTCGCCAATTACTATTGATAATCATGTAATGATTTCTAATTCGTGGAATACTACTCAAAATGCTTCGTTAACAATATTTCGTGCTGGTGGTGCTAATAGTCAAGATGTATTTAGTATTAATTTAAATTCCAGCGAGCTTAGTTGGCAATCTTCTAATTCTCAATCTTCTAATAACATTCCGTATATATATACAATGAATAATAATGGCACGTATAGCATGGTTGCGAGTTTAAATGCTAATGGGCTATATGGCACCACTGCTAATGGTACCGCTACTATTAATTTTTTAAATTCTCCAACCTGGGGTGTGGTAGATAATATTATTCAAAGTTTACAATATAGTAGTACTAGTGCAACCTTGCCTGGCAGTATTACTTTGGAATATGTGTATAACGATGGTAATGGTGTTACGGGAATTACTACTGGATTTATTACTATAAATACTACCCAAGGTACTCAAGCTCCATCAACTTCAACAGTACAATATGTTAATGAAAACAGCACGTTAGTTAATAATAATTTAAGCATTACTGGGGTTGATCCTAGTACAGTTGAAACCGTAGTTATAACGGCTGCCAATGGTACGTTATCTTTTAATGGTACCGCTAATTTAACCGCAATTACTAATAATGCCGGCAGCATAACCGCAACAGGAACAGTTGCCAATTTAAATGCTGCTTTAAATGGATTAATTTATACGCCAAATACTAATTATTATGGTAACGATACTATACAATTAGCGACATCTAGTAATAATGGACCATTAAACACTGTTGGCACTACTAATGTGGAAGTTGTAGTACCGGCAGACACTCCTTTAGTTGCTGCGCCTAGTTCAATAACATTTAATGGTTCTAATACTAATTATTCGTTTACAGGTAGCAATGCTGTTTCTGTTTCTGATGTTAATGGTGATAATAATATACAAGAAGTTAGTTTAAATGTAGTTAATGGTACGATTAATTTAAATACTGGAACAGGAATTACTGTTACTGCTGGCGGTGTTAATAGTAGTTCTATAACTTTTTATGGAACTATTTCGCAAATCAACGCTGCTTTAAGTAATTTAACGTATACGCAACATGCTAATATAAGTAATGGTAATTTAGATGCTCTTACTATTACAACTTACGATCTGAATACTTCAGCAACTTTAACGACTAGTCCTAAAACTGTTAGCACGGTAAATATTTATGTAACTGCTCCTACCATACATGGATTAAACGCAGTATCTTCTAACTCATATACTGAAAATAGCACCCCGATTATTATAGATAATAGTATAACTATATCTGATATTAATAATGATGTCTCAGGTAATCCTAGCGCTAGTTATTACAGCGGTTCTTCACTTTCTGTTACTAGAGTTGGCGGAGCTAATTCTCAAGATGTATTTAGTTTAAATTCTAGTGTTTTATCTGGTGGCGGTTTGTCTTTGGTTGGTAATACGGTATATAAAAGTGGATATCAAATTGCTACTCTTACTTATACTAATGGTACAGCTACGATTAATCTTTTTAATAGCGAGAATTCTAGTGGCCAAGAAGTTGATGGGTATAATCGACCTGAGTCGCAATTTAATGGTGGGGCCGCCGTTTATATTACTAGCACTATGGTTAATACTATTATGCAAAGCTTACAGTATAGTAATTCTAGTTTAGATCCGGCTGCTAGTGTTAATTTACAATATACTTTTAACGATGGCAATGGCTTTACTGGTATAACAACCGGCACAACTACAGTAAACATTACACAAATTAATAACGCACCTACTATTACCGCGCCATCTTCCATAGCATTTAATCAAAATGCTGATTTTGTTTTCAGTGGTGCTAATGCTATTACTGTAAACGACGTGGATTCGGATGGTGGACAAGAATTAGTTACATTAACAGCAACTAATGGAGTGGTTGATTTAGCATCTGCGTCTGGAATAACAATTACCGCTGGTAGTAATGGTAGTAGTACTATTACTTTAAAAGGAACTATTACCCAACTTAATGCCGCTTTAAATAATTTAACTTTTGTGCCAACGCTTAATTATCATGGTTCGGCTAGTCTTAATGTTTTAGTTAACGATCAAGGTAACACAGGTGGTGGTGGAGCGAAAACTACTAATGATACCATAAATATTACAGTTAATACGTATAGTATACAAAATAGTCAGCCTGCTATTAATGGTACAAGTACAATTTCAGCAAATACTTATTTAATTGGTGTGGCTGCCCCGGTTATTATTAATGGTAATATAAATTTAACTGACGCTTACGATGATCCTTTAAACAATAGTTTAGGAAATTATAATAATACTCAAATAACAATTGCGCGAACTGGTGGCGCTAATTCGCAAGATGTATTTAGTTTTGCTTCTATGCCGGATGTTACTGTAAGTGGCAGTCTTTTAATAGCTGGCGGTAATATTATTGGTAACGTTGTTAACGCTAGCGGTAATTTACAAATACAATTTGTAAATGTCGGTACTGTTCCAACTAGAGCATTAGTAAACGAAGTGTTACAAGCGGTACAGTATCAAAATTCTAGTTTAACCCCACCAAGCAGCGTTAATTTAACTTATACTTTTAACGATGGAACAGGTGCTGGAAGTTCTAGTATATCGACTGCTAATACTACGGTAGATATATTATATTATCCGTCTACTATGAGCAATGCCGGTGCTTCACCAATTTTTGTTGCTGCCGGATCGTCGTCGATACCGGTTTCTGTTGCGCCAACTATGATTATTTCTGATATTAACGAATTAGATACCTTAAATAATGGATTAGGTAATTATAATGGTGCGTCGTTAACGGTTGTGCGTAATGGTGGCGCCAGCGTGCAAGATGTGTTTTCGTTTGGAACCATTGTTGGTGTTACGGTCGACAGTGTACATAATACTATATCGTCCAATGGTTCTACCTTTGCAACGTTTACTAATACTGGCGGACAATTACAAATTAATTTTGTAAGCAGTAGTAATATTGTTGCTACTACTACTTTGGTTAACAGAGTAGTTGAATCTATACAGTATAGCAACTCCAATCAATCACCACCATCTAGTATAAATTTAGAATATATATTTAATGATGGTATAGGGGCAAATATAACTGCCAATGTTCTTGTGGATGTATATTATTCTCCACTTCTTAGTAATACCGGCAGTACGCCAACTTTTATTAAAGGCTTAACTCCGGTTAGTATTGCTGGTAACATATCTGTAGCTGATCATCAATTAGATTTATTAAATAATAGTTCTGGTGATTATAATAATTCTTCTTTAACGATTGCCAGAAGTAGTGGCGCTAATTCTGATGATGTATTTTCTTTTGGTACAATGTCTAACGTTATAGTTAATTATACCAATAACACTTTAATATCTGGTGGTCATGCTATTGCTAATTTTACTAATGCTAATGGCCAATTACAAATTAATTTTGTAGACTCTAACGGAGCAATCCCTACCACTGTTTTAGTTAATCAAATTATAGATGCTATCCAATATAGCAATGCTAATAGTGTACCACCTACTAGTATTAATTTGGCTTATGTGTTTAACGATGGATTGGGCGCCGGTAATAATTCTATTAAAGCAATGAGCGAAACTGTTAATATATATTGTCCGCCAGCTATTACTAATTCTAGTACTACCGCAATGTTTATTGAAAATACCTTGCCAGTCAATATTGCAACAAATTTAACTATTTCTGATCCGCAAAGATTAGGTGCTCTTAATAGTGGTTTAGGGGATTATAATGGTTCAACTTTAACAATAGCACGTTCTGGTGGAGCAGTTGCTAACGATGTATTTACTTTTGGAACTATGACTAATGTTGCTGTTAATAATACTACCAATACGTTATCGTATAATGGACATACAATTGCTAACTTTACTAATGCTGCTGGCCAATTACAAATTAGTTTTGTAGATACTAATGGTGCGACTCCTACTACTATTTTAGTTAATCAAATTGTAGATGCTATCCAATATAGTTATTCTGGCAGTACATCGGTACCTTTAGGGGTGAATTTAATTTATACGTTTAACGATGGTTTAAGTATGGGAAGCAATTCCATTATAACATCTAATATTCCTGTTAGTATATATGTTCCTCCATCTGTTAATAATATTAGTGGCTCTACTGCTTTTATTGAAGGTTCATTAACTCCAATATCTATTGCGTCAACTGCAACTATAGTTGATCCAAAATTAGATTCTTTAAATAGTGGTTTGGGTAATTATAATAATGCAAGTTTGGCTATTGCCAGAGCTGGCGGTAGTAATTCGCAAGATTTATTTTCTTTTGGTTCAATAAGTGGGGTTAGTGTAAATAGTGTTAATAGTACATTATCAGTTAATGGAAATGTAATAGCTAATTTTACTAATGGTAACGGATCTTTACAAATTAATTTTACTAGTGGTAATGGATCAACGGTAACAACGGCTTTAATTAACGAAATTGTAGACGCTATCCAATATAGAAATTCTGGAAGTTCTATTGGGGCTATTAATTTAGCATACACATTTAACGATGGTTTGGCAGTTGGCGGCAGCTCGGTTACAACTACTAGTGCAACCGTTAACATATATTATCCGCCTGGTATTAATAATCTTAGTGCTATCGATCCTAATAGTTATACAGAAGTAGGTGCGGCAGTTGTAATTTCTAGTGGCGTGGTATTGTCTGATACGCATGCATTAAATTTATTAAATAGTGGAAATGGTGATTATAGTGGTGCATCGTTAACGATAGCGCGTAATGGCGGAGCAAACGCCCAAGATGTATTTTCTTTTGGTACTATTCAGGGTAGTGTTACAGTAAATACTAGTAATGGAACTTTTTCTTATGGTGGGCATGTAATTGCTAACTATACTAACAGTAACGGCCAATTACAAATTAGTTTTACCGATGCTAATGGCTCTATTCCTACAACTACATTAGTTGGTTATATTATAGAAGCAGTTAAATATAATAATTCTTCTAATGATCCTCCGGCTAGCGTTAATTTAGCGTATTCATTTAATACTGGTGCTAACGCTAACAATTTGATTGTTAACTCTACTACTACAATTAATATCGTACAAATTGATAATCCACCAGTAGCTGCTGTACCTGCTGCTCAAACTATAAACGAAAATGCTACTGTAACATTTTCTACTAGTAACGGTAATGCTATTACTGTATCCGATGTTGATGCAGATGGTGGGGCAGAAACAGTAACTTTAACTGTAACTAATGGTGTGTTGTCGTTAAGTGGGGTTGGTGGTTTAACTGTAACGGGTAACAATACTGGTTCAATAGTTGCAACTGGTACATTAAGTAATTTAAATGCAGCTTTAAATGGTTTAGTATATAAAGCGAATGCTAATTATAGCGGTACAGATAATTTAAATGTGGCCATTAATGATAATGGCCACACTGGACAAGGTGGTCCATTAACCGGTACTGGTGCAATAGGTATAACTGTTAATTCATATAATGTTGCTCCTAGTGTTAATAATTTAGGAACCACCTCTACTAACACCTATAGCCAACAAGCCGGTACTGCGGTTTTTATTAATAATAGTACGAATTTTACTATATTAGATACTCAATTAAATTTACTTAATTCTGGTAATGGTGATTATAGTGGTGCAACATTAACCATTGCTCGTAGTGGAGGCGCAAGCGCACAAGATCAATTTAGTTTTGGTACAATGAACGATGTTACAGTAAATGGTAATACTTTAGTTGCTACCAATGGAAATGCTATTGCTAATTTTAGTAATATTAATGGTCAATTACAAATTAATTTTTACAAAACTAATGGCACGGTTGCAACTACTGCATTAGCTAACGAGATTATAGAAGCTATTCAGTATGCTAATTCTTCGCTTACTCCTCCATCTAGTGTAAATTTAACTTATTCTTTTAATGACGGTATGGGAGCGAGCGATTCGATTGCTACTTCTAATGTTAAAGTAAATATTTTGCCAATAACCGACCAAGCACCAGTAAATACTGCGCCTTCTTCACCTACAGTAAACGAAAATGCTACTTTAGTATTTTCTACTAGCAATAACAATGCAATTACTGTATCAGACGTAGATGCTTTTGGTGGAGCAGAACAAGTTACTTTAACTGCTGCTAATGGTACTTTAACTTTAGCAGCTGCTAGTGGTGTTAGTATTGTATCTGGAGCTAACAATAGTAGTACCGTTACATTTTCTGGCACTATAAGCCAACTTAATGCAGCCTTAAATGGATTAAGTTTTACGCCATATACTAATTTTAATGGCACAACTACTATTCAAATGACTACTAATGATTTAGGTAATACTGGTCTTGGTGGACCGTTATCATCAACTAATACTATAAATGTTACTGTAGCTAGCACTCATGCCATACCAGTTATTAGTGGACTAACTGCAACATCTTCTAATACTTATGTTTCTGCTCCAATTGTAATCGATAATCATGTAACAATATCTAGTGCTGACGATGTTAATAATTCTGGGCATGGTGATTATAATAATGCTTCTTTAACCGTGGCGCGTGTTGGCGGAGCTAACAGTCAAGATGTATTTAGTTTTGCCAGTATGGCTGGAATTACAGTTGGCAGTACTACTTTAAGTGTTGGTAGTAATGTAATTGCTAATTTTACTAATAGTAATGGTCAATTACAAATTACTTTTGTTAGTGCCCACGGAACAACCGTAACTACAGGTTTAGTTGATGAAATTATGCAGGCTATCCAGTATCAAAATTCCAGTACGACTCCGCCGGCAGCTGTTAATTTAGCTTATACATTTAATGATGGTTCCGGATTTACTGGGGCTTCTAGTGTAACTTCTGATATTGCTATAAATATTACTCAAATGGATCAGGCTCCAACGATTACCGTGCCATCAACTGTATCTTTTAATGAAAATACTAATTTTGTATTTAACGGGGCTAATAGTATTTCGGTAGGAGATATAGATGCTAATGGGGGGCAAGAAAAAGTTACTTTAACTGCTGTTAATGGAGTGATAGATTTAACTTCTACTTCTGGAATTAGTATTGTGTCTGGAACAAATGGTACTAATACTATAACTTTTACTGGTACTATTGCCCAACTTAATGCAGCATTAACTAATTTAAATTTTGTGCCTACTCTTAATTATACGGGAGCTGCTAGTTTAGCTATATTAGTTAATGATCAGGGAAATACTGGAGTTGGTGGTCCGTTAACAACTAGTAATGTAGTTAATATGACAATTAACTCTAATAGTTTAGGATCGAATACTTTGCCTGCCGTTAATAATTTAGGTGCGGTATCTACCAATACTTTTGTTGGTGGAACTCCGGTTGTTATTAGTAGTACTGTAAATTTATCTGATGCGTTAGAGAATTCTCTTAATTCTGGATCTGGTAATTTTAGTGATACGCAATTAACTATTTCTAGAGTTGGTGGGGCTAGTAGTCAAGATGTATTTAGTTTTAGTTCCATGTCTGGAATTACAGTCGGTAGTAATACTTTAATAAGTGGTGGCAATGTTATTGCCAATTATACTAATTCTTACGGAACATTACAAATAGAATTTGTAAATACCGGCACTATACCAACAAGAGCATTAGTTAACGAAGTTCTTCAAGCTATATTGTATAGTAATTCTAGTTCGGCACCACCTAGCAGTGTTAGTTTATCTTATGTATTTAACGATGGTAGTGCAGCTGGTAATGCTAGTATAGCCACAGCTAATACTACTGTTAATATTTCCACGGCTAACCAAGTTCCGGTGATTACAGCGCCTTCTGCTGTTAGTGTTAGCGCAGTTACTGGTAATTATATTTTTACTGGTGGTAATGCTATCCAAATATCGGACGTAGATTCGGATGGAGGAGTAGAAAAAATTACTTTAACTGCAACTTCTGGTACGGTTAGCTTAGGTAGTACTTCTGGTATAACAATTACTTCCGGTGCTTCTGGTACTAGTACGGTAACTTTTACCGGAACAATTTATCAACTTAATAATGCATTAAACAATTTAATTTATACTCCAACTACCGGAACATATTCTGGTAGCGTTACAGTTTTAATAAACGATCAAGGTAATACTGGTACTGGTGGCGCTAAAACTGCTACTAGCACTATAAATATTGCATCTATTAAACCAGTAATTCATGGATTAGATGCGGTTTCTGCTAATACCTATAAAGAAGGTGGTTCGCCAGTTTATATAGATACCCATGTAATGATTACGGATACTGGGTTAGATGCGGCTGGTAATCAATATGGAACTGGATATGCAGGAACAACCATAACAGTTTCTCGAGTTGGTGGCGCTAATTCTAATGATGTATTTAGTTTGAATTTACCAAGTACTTGGGTGGGCATGTCTGGCAGTAATATATATCCTGGTAATGTTATTGGTAATAGTAATTATATTATCGGTACTTTTACTTCGTCTAACGGTACGGCAACAATTTCTTTACATAATGGCAATTCTTGTGCGATTTATGGTTACGAAGTAAATGCTATTATCTCAAGTTTGCAATATAGTAATTCTAGTACTTCGCCACCCTCTAGCGTTAATTTGCAATATACGTTTAATGATGGCAGTGGTACTTCTGGAATAACTACTTCTTACACCACAGTAAATATTACCCAAGTTGATGCTGCGCCAACTGTAACTATACCTTCAACGATAACTGTTAACGAAAACAATAACATTACTTTTAGTGGAACTAATACTATATCGATAGCAGATGTCGATGCTAATAATGGGGTAGAACTAGTAAAGTTAACAGCAACTAATGGTAAAATTGATTTGGGAACTGTAACTGGTGTTACAATTGCAGCAGGTGCTAATGGTAGTAACACAGTAACAATTACTGGTACAGTAGCACAATTAAATGCAGCTTTAGTTAATCTAACTTTTGTGCCAACTTTAAATTATACCGGTGCGGCTAGCCTTAATGTATTGGTTAATGATGAAGGGAATACTGGAATAAGTGGACCATTAACTGCAAGTTCTACGGTAAATATTACTGTTAATTCCCATGCTATTTCTAATAGTACACCGGCCATTAATAATTTAAGTGCTACGGTAGTAAATAATTATGCAGCTAGCAGTTCCACGGCCGTTTTAGTTAGTAATCAAGTAAATATATCTGATGCGTTAGACGATCCTCTTAATTCTGGTTTAGGAAATTATAGTAATGCTCAATTAACAGTTGCTAGAGTCGGTGGAGCTAATTATCAAGATATATTTAGCTTTGCTACAATGACTGGTATTACGGTTAGTGGTAATAGTTTAACAGTTGGTGGTAATGTAATTGCTAACTTTACTAATACTAACGGACAATTACAAATTCAATTTGTAAATACTGGAACTATTCCTACTAAAGCATTGGTTAACGAAGTAATGCAAGCAATACAATATCAAAATGTTAGTGCTAGCCCTCCTGGTAATGTTATATTAGCTTATTCTTTTGACGATGGTAGCGGATTTGGTAGTGCTAGTGTGGCAATTTCTAATACTACAGTAAATATTGTTAATACTGGAATTAATCCGCCAGTTAATACTGTACCAGCTAGTCAAACTATTATAGAAAATACTTTACATCAAACAACAGGAGTATTAACCTTTAATGGTAATATAAGTGTAACAGATTCTGATCTTAGTGGTTTGGCCACGGTAACTTTAACGGCTAACCATGGTACATTATCTTTTAACGGAACAAACAATTTAAGAAATATTACTAATAATGCAGCTACTATAACCGCTACTGGTTCTATTGTTGATTTAAATTCAGCATTAAATGGTTTAGTTTATACTAGCAATGCTAGTTATATTGGTACCGATGTTATTCAATTAACAACTATAGATAATACCGTTACTGCTGCTCAATTAAGTACCACCAGTAATATTAATGTAACTATATCGCAAGCAATAAATCAAGCCCCACAAAATATTGTGCCTAGTAGTGTTGTAAATGTTAACGAAAACAGCTCTATGCATTTTAATGGTACTGTAAGCATTAGTGATGTAGATAGTAATGCTCAAGAAACCGTTACCTTAACTGCTAATAACGGTACGTTAGCTTTTGCTAGTACTACTGGCTTAACCAATATTACTAACAATGGAACTAGTATAACCGCAACTGGTACTATTGCGGCTTTAAATAATGCGCTTAATGGTTTAACATATACGCCAAATAGTAATTATTTTGGTACCGATACTATTTTATTAGCTACTAACGATAATAATAATGCTAGTGTGAATGGCCCGCTAACTACTGCTAGTACGATAAATGTTGCAGTTGTTTTACCAGTAGATACTGCAATAATTACTGCGCCAAATTCAATAACTTACAGTTGGGGTGATGGTAATAGTACTTATATATTTGGTGGAGCTAATACTATACAAGTATCTGACGTTAATGGCGATAATAATTTACAATCGATTACTTTAACGGCCAGCAATGGAAAAATTAATTTAATTAATTTAAGTTCAGCGATAGTTACGGTTACAGCTGGTGCTAATAATAGTAGTTCTATAACTCTTTATGGAGCTATTTCTCAGATTAATGCTGCATTAAACGATTTAACTTATACCGCAACTAGTGGTCTAATAGACGTTATTACTATCGTAACTAACGATGTAATTAATTCGTCTGGTACTATTATAGCTACTAGCCCAAAGACTACTAGTATGATAAATATGGTTGGCATGGCGTCAGTTTTCCATGGATTAGATCCGGTTTCTGCCAATACCTATACACAAGGTGGTGGTGCAGTTTATATTGATAATCACGTAATGGTTACAGATTATTGGGTGGATTCTGCCGGTAACGAAGCTGGTAGTGCATATTTTGGCACAATAACAGTTTCTCGAGTTGGTGGAGCCAATTCTAGTGACGTGTTTAGTTTGACTTTGCCAAGCAATGTTGTAGCTTTGAATGGTAGCAATATATATGTAGCTGGTCATTATTGGGATAGTAATTATATTATTGGTAGTTTTTCGTCATCTAATGGTATAGCAACAATTTCGTTACATAATGGCAATTCTTGTACGCTTTATGGTTACGAAGTAAATGCTATTATCCAAAGCTTAGTGTATAGTAATTCTAGCTCGGCTCCACCATCTAGTGTTAACTTGCAATATGTATTTGCAGACAATATTGGAGTTACTGGTACAACCACTGGAATTACTACCGTAAATATTGCGCAGATTGATCATGCTCCAACTATTACAGCGCCAACAACAGTATATTCTAATGAAAATGCTAATATTATATTTAATGGAACTAAAGCCATACAAGTAGCAGATGTGGATGCTAATAATGGTACAGAACTAGTAACTTTAACTGCAACCAATGGTACTATTGATTTAGGAAGTTTATCTGGAGTAACAATTACAGCTGGTAGCAACGGTAGTAATACGGTAACAATATCTGGTACCGTTTCTCAATTAAATACGGCTTTAACTAATTTAGCGTTTATACCAACATTAAATTATAATGGTGCGGCTACTCTTACTGTCTTAGTTAACGATCAAGGTAATACTGGTACTGGTGGGCCGTTAACAGCAAGTAGCACTGTAAATATTACGGTTAATACGGTTAGTGCTACGGCAAATTCTGGTCCTCTTATTAATAATTTAAGTTTGGTTTCGCCAGATACTTATATAGCTGGCAGCACTACTCCGGTTATTATTAATAATAGCGTAACTGTAGCCGATCTTTTGGACGATCCATTAAATTATTATGCAGGTAATTATAGTAATTCTCAATTAACCATTGCTCGTACCGGTGGAGCTAATAGTCAAGATTTGTTTAGTTTTGCTCCAATGTCTGGAATTACTATTAGTGGTAATACGTTAATAGTAAATAATAATGTTATAGCTAATTTTGTGAATATTAATGGGCAACTACAAATTGAATTTATAAATACTGGTACTGTTCCAACGAGAGCGTTGGTTGATGAAGTAATTCAAGCTGTACAATATAGTAATTCTAGCTCGGCTCCACCTGCCAGTGTTAATTTAACATATACATTTAATGACGGCACGGTAAATGGTAATTCTAGTATAGCAACCGCCAATACTACGGTAAATATTACTACCAGTAATACCGCGGCTACTGTTACAGTACCAGCTGCTCAAGTTATTATAGAAAATACTCTTAATCAAAATGCCGGAGTGTTGCATTTTAATGGTACTATAAACGTTGCTGATCAATATAACACTAACAATACTTTAGAGACAATTACGTTGGCTGTTAATCATGGTACGTTAAGTTTTAACGGTATTCTTAATTTAACTAACGTCGTTAATAACGCATCGATTATAACAGCGACAGGTACTATAACTAATTTAAATGCTGCGTTAAATGGTTTGTCTTATGCTAGTAATGCCGGGTTTGTTGGAACAGATGCTATTTCTGTGGTGGTTAACGATAATAATGCTGGCGGTATTGGAGATTTAATTTCATCTGGTAATGTTAATGTAACTATATCGCAAGTAATAAATCAAGCACCGCAAAATATTGTACCTAGTAGTACTATTAATGTTGTAGAAAATAGTTCTATGCATTTTAATGGTAACATAAGTATTAGTGATATAGACTCTAATGCCCCAGAAACTATTACTTTAACTGCTAATAATGGAACCTTGGCTTTCTCTAGTACTAGTGGCTTAACTAATGTTACTAATAGTAAAGCTAGTGTAACAGCAACTGGAACTGTTGCTGCCTTAAATGCTGCGCTTAATGGTTTGGTATATACGCCAAATAATAATTATTTTGGTACGGATACTATCAGTTTAATTACTAACGATAATAATAGCGCCAGCATAAATGGTTCGTTAATTGCTGCTGGTACTATAAATGTGTCAGTAGGGTTAGCGGTAGATACTCCAATAATTACTGCGCCAAGTTCAATAACTTACAATGCGGTGAATGGTAATTATATATTTGGTGGCGCTAATGCCATACAAGTATCTGATATTAATAATGATAATAATTTAGAATCGATTACCTTAACTGCTAGTAATGGCAAAGTTAATTTAATTAATTTAAGTTCGGCTGTAGTTACTGTTACTGCCGGTGCTAATAATAGTAGTACTATAACTCTTTATGGCGCTATTTCGCAAATTAATATTGCGTTAAACGATTTAACGTACACTACTGTTAATAGTAATGTAGATGTGCTTACTATTATAACTAATGATGTAATTAATTCTTCTGGAACAATTATAGCTACTAGCCCTAAAACTACTAGCATGATAAATATTGTTGCCGTTACCCCAACTATCCATGGATTAGATGCGATCTCTGCTAATACTTATGTTCAAGGTGGTGGAGCAGTTTATATTGATAACCATGTAATGATAACGGATACTACTTTAGATGTTGCTGGAAATCAATATTGGACTGGATATGCAGGAACAACCATAACAGTTTCTCGAGTTGGCGGGGCTAATGCCAGCGATGTATTTAGTTTGAATGCTAATGGTGTTGGTAATTTAATATCGATATCTGGTAATTATATATATCAAGCTAATTATGGAGTTGGAAATACTAGTTATGCTATTGGTAATTTTAATTCATCTAATGGAGTTATAACAATATCTTTTTATAATACAAATACTACACTTTATGGTTATGAAGTAAACGCTATTATCCAAAGTTTAACTTATAGTAATTCTAGCTCGGCTCCACCATCCAGTGTTAATTTGCAATATACATTTACAGATGCTAGAGGTGTTTCTAGTATAGCTGCTAATAATATTACAGTAAATATTACCCAGGTTGATCAAGCTCCAACTATTACGATTCCAACAACAGTATATTTTAATGAAAACACTAATTTTGTATTTAATGGTGCTAATGCTATAAGAGTAGCAGATGTAGATAATAATAACGGTACAGAATTAGTAACTTTAACTGCAACTAATGGTGCTATTAATTTAGGATCTGTACCTGGGGTAACTATTACGTCCGGCAGTAACGGTACTAATACGGTAACTATCTCTGGAACGGTAGCTAACCTTAATGCGGCATTAACTAATTTAGAATTTATGCCAAACTTTAATTATAAAGGATCGGCTACTCTTACTGTTGCAATTAACGATCAAAGTAATACTGGCGCTAATGGACCATTAACTGCTAGTAGTACGGTAAATATTGTTGTTGATGCGGTTGCTGCTACATTAAATTCTGGTCCTGCTATTAACAATTTAAGTTCAGCATCAGCTAATACTTATATAGCTGGTAGTTTAACTCCGGCAGTTATTAATAGCCATGTAATTATTAACGATGCGTTAGATGACGCACTTAATTTTAATTTAGGTAATTATAGTAATTCGCAAATAACGATTGCACGTGCTAGTGGCTTAAATAGTCAAGATGTATTTAGTTTTGCAGCGATGAAGGATGTAACAGTAAGCAGCAATACTTTAATATCTGGTGGTAATGTAATTGCTAACTTTACTAATTATGCTGGCCAATTACAAATTGAATTTGTAAACACCGGTACGATTCCGACTAGAACATTAGTTGACGAGGTAATCCAAGCTGTACAATACAGTAATTCTAACTCTACGCCACCTGCTAGTGTTAATTTAACATATAGTTTTAACGATGGTACAGTAAATGGTAGCTCTAGTATAGCAGTTGCTAATACCACGGTAAATATTACATCTAGTAATACAGCGCCAATAGTTACTGCGCCTAGTGCTCAAGCAATTATAGAAAACACTATTAATCAAACTACAGGGACATTATATTTTAACGGTAATGTTAGTGTAGCTGATCCGTATAATAGTAGTGGTACACTAGAAACAATTACAGTAACCGCCAACCATGGAATATTGAGTTTTAGTAGTATTGCCAATTTAACTAATATTACTAATAATGCCTCTATTATAACAGCAACCGGCACAGTTGCTGCTTTAAATGTGGCATTAAATGGCTTGGCTTATACTAGTAATGCTGGTTATGTTGGAACAGATGCTGTTTCAGTAATTATTAACGATAATAATGTTAGCGGTAATTTAGCTGCATCTAATAATTTTAATATAACTATATCGCAAGTAATAAATCAAGCTCCACAAAACATTGTGCCTAGTAGTACTGTTAATGTTACATCCAATAGCTCTATGCATTTTAATGGTAACATAAGCATTAGTGATATCGATTCTAATGCGCCAGAAACCATTACTTTAACTGCTAATAATGGAACCTTGGCTTTCTCTAGCATTAGTGGTTTAACTAATGTTACTAATAGTAAATCTAGTATAACCGCAACTGGAACTGTTGCTGCATTAAATACTGCGCTTAATGGTTTAATATATACACCAAATAGCAATTATTTTGGTTCAGATACTATTAATTTAATCACTAACGATAATAATAACGCTAGCATAAATGGACCATTAATTGCTACTAGTGCTATAAATGTGGCGGTAGGGTTAGCGGTAGACACCCCGGTAATTACCGCGCCAAGCTCAATAACTTATAATGCGGTAAATGGTAATTATATATTTGCTGGTTCTAATGTTATCCAAATATCAGATGTTGGTAATAATTTACAGTCGATTACTTTAACAGTAAGTAATGGTAATATTAATTTGGTTAATTTTGCTTCTTCTGGAGCAACTCTTTCTTCTGGTGCTAATAATAGCAGCACTATAACTTTTTATGGAACCATTTCGCAAATTAATGCTGCGTTAAATGATTTAGTTTATAGCACGGTTCATGGTAATTTAGACACTCTTACTATAATAACTAATGATATAATTAATTCTTCTGGCATTATAACTGCTGGCCCTAAAACTACCAGTATGGTAAATATTATTGCTACTACTCCGACTATTCATGGGTTAGATCCGGTATCTGCTAATACTTATATTGAAGGCGGTGGGGCAATTATTATAGATAATCATGTAATGATAACTGATACGGCATTAGATACGGCTGGAAATCAATATAATAGTGGAAATGCATATGATAATAGTTATTTAACAGTTTCTCGAGTTGGCGGTGCTAATTCGTCAGATTCTTTTGGTTTGAGTTTACCAAGTAATATTGCGGTTTTATATAATGGAGGTATATATCAGCCTAACGGAGTAAATAACGGTAATTATTTACTTGGTTATTTTTCATCATCAAATGGAGTGGCAACAATTATGTTTACTAATGGTGGTAATGTTGCGCTTTATGGTTACGAAGTAAACGCTATTATCCAAAGTTTAACTTATAGTAACTCTAGCTCGGCTCCACCATCTAGTGTTAATTTACAATATGCTTTTACAGATGCTAGAGGTGTTTCTAGTATAGTGGCTAATAATATTACTGTAAATATTACTCAAGTTGATCAAGCTCCAACTATTACCGCACCAACAACAGTAGCTTTTAATGAAAACGCTAATTTTACCTTTAGCGGTGCTAACGCTATAAAAGTAGCAGATGTAGATTCCAACAATGGTACAGAATTAGTAACTTTAACAGCAACTAATGGTGCTATTAATTTAGGATCTTTAACAGGAGTAACTATTACGTCCGGCAGCAACGGTACTAATACGGTAACTATCTCCGGAACAGTTGCTAACCTTAATGCGGCATTAACTAATTTAGAATTTATGCCAAATTTTAATTATAAAGGATCTGCTAGCCTTAATGTTGCAATTAACGATCAAAGTAATACTGGAACTGGTGGACCGTTAACTGCTAGTAGTACAGTAAGTATTATCGTTAATCCGGTTACTGCTATATTAAATTCTGGTCCTGCTATTAATAATTTAAGTTCAACCTCACCAGATACTTATGTGGTTGGTAGTTTGACTCCGGCTGTTATTAATAGCCATGTAATTATTAACGATGTGTTAGATGATGCGCTTAATTTTAATTTAGGTAATTATAGTAATTCGCAAATAACGATTGCACGTGCTAGTGGCTTAAATAGTCAAGACATATTTAGTTTTGCAGCGATGAAGGATGTAACAGTAAGCAGCAATACTTTAATATCTGGCGGTAATGTAATTGCGAACTTTACTAATTATGCTGGCCAATTACAAATTGAATTTGTAAACACCGGTACGATTCCGACTAGAACATTAGTTGACGAGGTAATACAAGCTGTTCAATATAGTAATTCTAGTTCTACGCCACCTGCTAGTGTTAATTTAACATATAGTTTTAACGATGGTACAATAAATGGCAGCTCTAGTATAGCAGTTGCCAATACCACGGTAAATATTACATCTAGTAATACGGCGCCAGTTGTTACTGTGCCTAGTGCTCAAGCAATTATAGAAAACGCTCTTAATCAAACTAGCGGAACATTGTACTTTAACGGGAATATTAATGTTGCCGATCCTTATAATGCTAGCGGTGCTGTAGAAACAATTACAGTAACGGCAAGCCATGGAACATTGAGTTTTAGTAGTATTGCTAATTTAACTAATATTACTAATAACGCCTCTATTATAACAGCAACTGGTACGGTAGCTGCTTTAAATGCTGCGTTAAATAGCTTGGCATATACTAGTAATACTGGTTACGTTGGAACAGATGCTATTTCTGTAATTATTAACGATAATAATGTTAGCGGTAATTTAGCTGCATCTAATAATTTTAACATAACTATATCGCAAGTAATAAATCAAGCTCCACAAAATATTGTGCCTAGTAGTACTGTTAATGTTACATCCAATAGTTCTATGCATTTTAATGGCAACATAAGCATTAGTGATGTAGATAGCAATGCCCCAGAAACTATTACCCTAACAGCTAACAATGGAACCTTAACTTTTGCTAGTACTACCGGGTTAACCAATATTACTAATAATGGAACTAGCATAACAGCAACTGGAACTGTTGCTGCCTTAAATGCTGCGCTTAATGGTTTAATATACACGCCAAATAGTAATTATTTTGGTTCGGATACTATTAATTTAATCACTAACGATAATAATAACGCTAGCATAAATGGTCCATTAATTGCTACTAGTACTGTAAATGTAGCGGTTGGTTTGGCAGTAGATACTCCGGTAATTACGGCGCCTGGTTCAATAACTTACAATACGGCAAATGGTAACTATATGTTTGCTGGTGCTAATGCTATACAAGTATCAGATGTTGGTAATAATTTACAATCGATTAGTTTAACAGTAAGTAATGGTAATATTAATTTAGTTAATTTTGCTTCTTCTGGAGCAACTCTTTCTTCTGGCGCTAACAATAGCAGCACTATAACTTTTTATGGAACCATTTCGCAACTTAATGCCGCGTTAAATGATTTAGTTTATAGCACAGTTCATGGTAATTTAGATACGCTTACTATAATAACTAATGACGTAATTAATTCTTCTGGCATTATAACTGCCGGACCTAAAACTACTAGCATGGTAAATATTATTGCTACTACTCCAACTATTCATGGATTAGATCCGATTTCTGCTAATACTTATGTTCAAGGTGGTGGTGGAGTTTATATTGATAATCATGTAACGATAACGGATACTACTTATGATGCCGCTGGTAATCAAGCAAATTCTGGGTATACAGGTTCAACATTAACAGTTTCTCGAGTTGGCGGGGCTAATGCTGGCGATGTATTTAGTTTAAATTTGCCAAGCAATGTTGTAGCTTTAAATGGTAGCAATATATATGTTGCTGGTCATTATTGGGATGGTAATTATATTATTGGTAATTTTTCTTCATCTAATGGCGTAGCAACAATTAATTTTTTTAATGCTAATAGTATTGCTGTTTATGGTTACGAAGTAAATGCCATTATTCAAAGTTTAACCTATAGTAATTCTAGCTCGGCCCCACCATCTAGTGTTAATTTACAATATGCATTTACAGATAACAGAGGTGTTGCTGGCATAACTACCGGAGTTACTACGGTAAATATTACCCAAACTGATCAAGCTCCAACTATTACCGCACCAACAACAGTAGCTTTTAATGAAAATGCTAATTTTGTATTTAGTGGTACTAATGCTATAAAAGTTGCAGATGTGGATTCTAATAATGGTACAGAATTAGTAACTTTAACTGCAACTAATGGTGCGGTTAATTTAGGATCTTTAACAGGAGTAACTATTACGTCCGGCAGTAATGGTGCTAATACGGTAACTATCTCTGGAACGGTTGCGAACCTTAATGCGGCATTAACTAATTTAGAATTTATGCCAAACTTTAATTATAAAGGGGCAGCTACTCTTACTGTTGCAATTAACGATCAAAGTAACACTGGTGTCGGTGGACCGTTAACTGCTAGCAGCACGGTAAGTATTACTGTTAATCCGGTTACTGCTACATTAAATTCTGGCCCTGCTATTAATAATTTAAGTTCGGTTTCTTCAGACACTTATATAGCTGGTAGTTTGACTCCGGCAGTTATTAATAGCCATGTAATTATTAATGATGTGTTAGATGATGCGCTTAATTTTAATTTAGGTAATTATAGTAATTCGCAAGTAACAATTGCGCGTGTTGGTGGATTAAATAGTCAAGATGTATTTAGTTTTGCAGTGATGAAGGATGTAACAGTAAGCAGTAATACTTTAATATCTGGTGGTAATGTAATTGCGAACTTTACTAATTATGCTGGCCAATTACAAATTGAATTTGTAAATACCGGTACTATACCAACGAGAGCATTGGTAGATGAGATAATGCAAGCTGTTCAATATAGTAATTCTAGTTCTACTCCACCTGCCAGTGTTAATTTAACATATAGTTTTAACGATGGTACAGTAAATGGTAGTTCTAGTATAGCGGTTGCTAATGCTACGATAAATATTACCTCTAGTAATACGGCACCAGTTGTTACCGTGCCTAGTGCTCAAGCAATTATAGAAAACACTCTTAATCAAACTGCTGGAACATTGCATTTTAATGGTAATATTAGTGTGGCTGATCCGTATAATACTAGTGGTGCCATAGAAACAATTACTGTAACAGCAAACCATGGTGTGTTAGCATTTAGTAATACCTCTAATTTAACTAATATTGTTAATAATGCTGCTATTATAACTGCAACAGGTACAGTGGCTGCTTTAAATGCGGCATTAAATGGTTTGGCTTATACTAGTAATGCTGGTTACGTTGGGACGGACGCTGTTTCGGTAATTATTAACGATAATAACATTAGCGGTAATTTAGCAGCTTCTAGTAACATTAACGTAACAATATCGCAAGTAATAAATCAAGCACCACAAAATATTGTGCCAACTAGTACTCAAAATGTTATAGAAAATAGTTCTATGCAATTTAATGGTAATATAAGTATTAGTGATAATGATTCTAATGCTCCGGAAACTATTACTTTAACTGCTAATAATGGAACTTTAGCTTTTGCAAGCACTAGTGGCTTAACTAATATTACTAATAGTAAATCGAGTATAACCGCAACCGGTACGGTTGCTGCCTTAAATGCTGCACTTAATGGCTTAACATATATACCAAATAGTAATTATTTTGGTTCGGATACTATTAATTTAATTACTAACGATAATAATAACGCTAGCATAAATGGTCCGTTAATTGCCTCTAGCACTATAAATTTAGCGGTTGGTTTTGCGGTAGATACCCCGATAATTACGGCGCCAAATACAATAACTTATAATGCTATAGCTGGTAATTATATATTTACCGGCGTTAACGCTATTGGTGTGTCTGATGTTAATGGCGATAATAATTTACAATCAATTACTTTAACAGTAAGTAACGGTAATATTAATTTAGTTAATTTAACTTCGTCTGGAGTTGTTGTTACTTCTGGTGGTAATAATAGTAGCGCTATTACTTTTTATGGGGCAATTTCACAAATTAACGCTGCGTTAAGTGACTTAATTTATAGTACGATTCATGGTAATACTGATGTGCTTACTATGGTAACCAACGATGTAATTAATTCTTCAGGTACTATTATAGCTAGCAGTCCAAGAACTACCAGTATGGTAAATATTATTGCTACTACTCCAACTATTCATGGGTTAGATCCGGTTTCTGTTAATACTTATATTGAAGGTGGTGGAGCAATTGTTATAGATAATCATGTAATGATAACGGATGTTGGATTAGATGCTGCTGGAAATCAGTATAATGGTAGTGGAAATTCATATGACAATAGTTATTTAACTGTTACAAGAATTGGTAGTGCTAATTCTTCTGATGTGTTTGGTTTGAATTTACCAAGTAATATAGCAGCTTTATCTGGTGGTACTATATATCAGTATAATGCTGTAGGTAATGGTAATTATGTACTTGGTTATTTTTCATCGTCTAATGGGGTGGCGACTATTTCGTTTACTAATGGTGGTAATGTTGCGCTTTATGGTTATGAAGTAAATGCTATTATCCAAAGTTTAACCTATAGTAACTCTAGCTCGGCTCCACCATCTAGTGTTAATTTACAATATACATTTACAGATGCTAGAGGTGTTACTAGTGTAGCGGCTGGTAACATTACAGTAAATATTGTTTCATCTGATCAGGCTCCAACTATTACTGCGCCAACAACAGTATCTTTTAATGAAAATGCTAATTTTGTATTTAGTGGTGCTAATGCTATAAAAATGGCAGATGTTGATTCTAACAATGGTACAGAATTAGTAACTTTAACAGCAACTAATGGTGTGGTTAATTTAGGATCTTTAACCGGAGTAACCATTGCCGCAGGCAGCAATGGTACTAATACGGTAACTATCTCTGGCACGGTGGCTAACCTTAATGCGGCATTAACTAATTTAGAGTTTACGCCAAACTTTAATTATAAGGGGGCAGCTAGCCTTAATGTTGCAGTTAATGATCAAGGTAATACTGGTACTGGTGGGCCATTAACTGCTAGTTCTACGGTAAGTATAATTGTTAATTCGGTTGTTGCCACAACAAATTCAGGGCCTGCTATTAATAATTTAAGTTCTGTTTCGGCTAACACTTATGTAGAAGGTAGTTCTACTCAGGCTGTTATTAATAGTCATGTAACCATTAACGATACATTGGATGATGCGCTTAATTTTAATTTGGGTAATTATAGTAATTCGCAAATAACAATTGCTAGAGTTGGTGGTGCTTATTATCAAGATGTATTTAGTTTTGCAGCAATGAAGGATGTAACAGTAAGTAGCAATACCTTAATATCTGGTGGTAATGTTATTGCTAACTTTATGAACTCTGGTGGGCAATTACTAATTGAATTTATAAATACTGGTACTATTCCAACGAGAGCATTAGTTGACGAAGTAGTACAAGCCGTACAATACAGTAATTCTAGCGCTACGCCTCCTGCTAGTGTTAATTTATTATATAGTTTTAACGATGGTACAGTAAATGGTAGCTCTAGTATAGTAGTTGCTAATACTACAGTAAATATTACTACTAGTAATACGGCGCCAGTTGTTACTGCGCCTAGTGCCCAAGCAATTATAGAAAATACTTTTAATCAAACTACCGGAATATTACATTTTAATGGTAATATTAGTGTTGCCGATCCGTATAATGCTAGTAGCGCTATGGAAACAATTACGGTAACCGCCAACCATGGAATATTAAGTTTTAGTAGTGTTGCCAATTTAACTAATATTACTAATAATGCTTCTATTATAACTGCAACAGGAACGGTTGCTGCTTTAAATGCTGCATTAAATGGATTGGCTTATACTAGTAACGCTGGGTTTGTTGGAACAGATGCTGTTTCTGTAATTATTAACGATAATAATGTTAGTGGTAATTTAGCAACTTCTAATAATATCAATGTAACTATATCGCAAGCAATAGATCAAGCACCACAAAACATTGTGCCAACTAGTACTCAAAATGTTATAGAAAATAGTTCTATGCTTTTTAATGGTACTGTAAGTATTCGTGATATCGATTCCAATGCCACTGAAACAATTACTTTAACTGCTAATAATGGAACATTAGCTTTTGCTAGTGCTAGTGGTTTAACTAATGTTACTAATAATAAAGCTAGCATAACAGCAACTGGAACTGTTGCTGCATTAAATACGGCTCTTAATGGTTTAGTATATACGCCAAACGCTAATTATTTTGGTAACGATACTATTCAATTAATTACTAACGATAATAATACTGCTAGTGTAAATGGCCCATTAACTACTGCTAGCACTATAAATTTAGCAGTTGGTGTAGCGATAGATACCCCAATAATTACAGCTCCTAGTGCAATAACTTACAATGCAGTAGCAGGTAGTTATATATTTGCTGGCGCAAATGCTATTGGTGTATCGGATGTTAATGGTGATAATAATTTACAATCTATTACTTTAACCGCAAGTAATGGTAACATTAATTTAGTTAATTTTGCTTCTTCTGGAGCAACACTTAGTGCTGGAGCTAACAATAGTAGTACCATTACTTTTTATGGGGCTGTTTCGCAAATTAATGCTGCATTAAATGATTTAACTTATAGTACAGTTCATGGTAATTTAGATACCATTACTATGGTAACTAGGGGTGTAATTAATTCTTCTGGTACTATTGTTGCTATTACTCCTGCTACAACTAGCATGATAAATATTATTGTTACTACTCCAACTATTCATGGGTTGGATGCGGTTTCTTCTAATACCTTTACCCAAGGTGGTGGAGCAGTTTATATAGATAATCATGTAATGATAACGGATACTGCATTAGATACTGCCGGAAATCAATATAGTACGCAATATCCTGGCTCAACATTAACTGTTTCTCGAGTTGGTGGCGCCAACTCTAGCGATGTGTTTAGTTTAAATTTGCCAAATAATGTTGCAGTTTTATCTGGAACTACTATATATATGTCAGGTTATAGTGGTAATGGTAATTATGCTATTGGTAGTTTTGCGTCATCTAATGGTGTGGCAACAATTTGGTTTAACAATGCTCCTTCCACTCAGATTTTTGGTTATGAAGTAAATGCTATTATTCAAAGCTTAACCTATAGTAATTCTAGCTCGGCTCCACCAGTTAGTGTTAATTTGCAATATACATTTACAGACGCTAGAGGCGTTACTAGTATAGCTGCTAATAATATTACCGTAAATATTACTCAAGTAGATCAAGCTCCAACCATTACTGCGCCAACCGCAGTATCTTTTAACGAAAACACTAATTTTATCTTTAGCGGTACTAATGCTATAAAAGTTACAGATGTAGATTCGAATGGTGGTACCGAATTAGTAACTTTAACTGCAACCAATGGCGCTATTAATTTAGGAGTTTTAACCGGAGTAACTATTACCGCAGGTAGTAATGGTACTAATACGGTAACTATCTCTGGAACGGTAGCTAATTTAAATGCTGCATTAACTAACTTAGAATTTATGCCAAGCTTTAACTATAAAGGTTCGGCTAGTATTAATGTTGCAATTAACGATCAAGGTAATACTGGAGGTGGATCGTTAGCCGCTAGTAGTACAGTAAATATTACTGTTAACGCTGCAACTGCTATAGCAAATTCTGGTCCTGCTATTAATAATTTAAGTTCAACTTCGCCAGATACTTATATAGCAGGCAGTTCAACATCGGCTATTATTAATAGCCATATCACTATTAATGATACTTTAGATGATGCACTTAATTTTAATTTAGGTAATTATAGTAATTCGCAAATAACAATTGCACGTGCTGGTGGATTAAATAGTCAAGATGTATTTAGTTTTGCCGCGATGAAAGATGTAACAGTAAGTAGCAATACTTTAATATCTGGTGGTAACGTAATTGCTAACTTTACTAATTATGCTGGCCAATTACAAATTGAATTTGTAAATACCGGTGCTATACCAACGAGAGCGTTGGTAGACGAGGTAATGCAAGCTATACAATATAGTAATTCTAGTGCTACACCGCCTGCTAGTGTTAATTTATTATATACTTTTAACGATGGTACGGTAAACGGTAGCTCTAGTGTAACTACCGCCAATACTACTATAAATATTACTGCCAGCAATACTGCGCCAATAGTTACTGCGCCTAGTGCCCAAGCAATTATAGAAAACACCCTTAATCAAACTGCTGGAACATTGCATTTTAATGGCAACATTAGTGTTGCCGATCCATATAATACTAGCGGTGCCATAGAAACAATTACTGTAACAGCCAACCATGGCGTGTTAGCGTTTAGTAACACCACTAATTTAACTAATATTATTAATAATGCAGCAATTATAACAGCAACAGGAACTGTTGCCAATTTAAATGCAGCATTAAATGGATTAATATATAATAGTAATGCTGGGTTTGTTGGAACAGACGCTATTTCTGTAATTATTAACGATAATAATGTTAGCGGTAATTTAGCGGCTTCTAATAATATTAATGTTACTATATCGCAAGTAACAGATCTAGCTCCACAAAACATTGTACCTAGCACTATAAATGTTACCGAAAATAGCACGTTAAAGTTTAATGGTAATATAAGTGTTAGCGATACCGATGCTAATGCACCAGAAACTGTAACTTTAATAGTTAATAATGGCACGTTAGCTTTCGGTAGCACTAGTGGCTTAACTAATGTTACTAATAGCAAATCTACTATAACCGCAACTGGTACAGTTTCGGCCTTAAATGCTGCGCTTAACGGTTTAGTATATACGCCAAATGTTAATTATTTTGGTAACGATACTATGCAGTTAATTACTAACGATAATAATACTACCAGCGTAAATGGTCCGTTAACTACTACTAGTACTATAAATTTAGCGGTTGGTTTAGCGATAGATACTCCAATGATTATGGCGCCAAGTGCAATAACTTACAATGCTATAGCGGGCAGTTATATATTTGGTGGTGCTAATGCTATTCAAGTGTCTGATCTTAACAATGATAATAATTTAGAGTCCGTTACTTTAACTGTAGCGAATGGTAAACTTAATTTAGTTAATTTAACTTCGTCTGGTGTTACGGTTACTGCTGGGGCTAACAATAGTAATACTATTACTTTTTATGGAGCTATGCCGCAACTTAATGCTGCATTAAACGATTTAACTTATACGACAGTTAATGGTAATTTAGATGCGCTTACCATAGTAACTAAAGATGTAATTAATTCTTCTGGTGCCATTTTAAATTCTAGCCCTGCCACAACTAGTATGGTAAATATTGTAGTTACTACTCCAACTATTCATGGGTTGGATGCGGTTTCTGCTAATACCTTTGTTCAAGGTGGTGGGGCAATTACTATAGATAATCATGTAATGATGACAGATGCTGCATTAGATACGGCTGGAAATCAATATAGTACGCAATATCCTGGCTCAACATTAACTGTTTCTCGAGTTGGTGGGGCTAATTCTAGTGATGTATTTAGTTTGAATTTACAATATACCATTGCAGCTTTGAATGGTAACGCTATATATATGTATCCTAATTATTGGAATAGTAATTATATTATTGGTTATTTTTCTTCGTCTAATGGTGTGGCAACAATTTCGTTTAATAATGCTGCTTCCACTCAGATTTTTGGTTATGAGGTAAATGCTGTTATACAAGGCTTAACATATAGCAATTCTAGCTCTGCACCTCCGTCTAGTGTTAATTTGCAATATACATTTACAGACGGCCGTGGCGTTACTGGTACATCCGTTGGTAATATTGTTGTTAATATTGCGCAAGTTGATCAAGCTCCAACCGTTACAGTGCCAGCGTCGGTATATTTTAATGAAAATACTGGTTTTGTATTTAATAGCACTAATGCCATAAAAATAGCAGATGTAGATTCTAACAATGGTACAGAGTTAGTAACTTTAACGGCAACTAACGGTACTGTTAATTTAGGAACTTTAACAGGTATAAATATTACATCTGGCGGTAATGGTATTAATACGGTAACTATCTCTGGAACGGTCGCTAATCTTAATGCAGCCTTAACTAATTTAGAATTTATACCGACTTTTAATTATAAAGGTGCGGCTAGCCTTAACGTTTTAATTAACGATCAAAATAACACTGGTACTGGAGGCCCATTAACTGCAAGCTCTACAGTAAGTATTACCGTTAATGCGGTTAGCGCTACGTTAAATTCTGTGCCAGCTATTAGTAATTTAAGCTCGATTTCTCCAGATACTTATATAGCTGGCAGCTTAACTCCGGCAGTTATTAATAGTCATGCTATTATTAGTGATGTTTTAGACGATGCTCTTAATTATAATTTAGGAAATTATAGCTATTCGCAATTAACTATTGCTAGAGTTGGTGGTGCTTATTACCAAGATTTATTTAGTTTTGCTGCTATGAAGGATGTAACAGTTAGTGGTAATACTTTAATATCTGGTGGTAATGTTATTGCTAATTTTGTTAATGCTGGTGGTCAGCTACAAATTGAATTTATAAATACCGGAACTATTCCAACGAGAGCATTAGTTAACGAAGTAGTACAAGCTATACAATATAGTAATTCTAGTTCTCTGCCACCTGCTAGTGTTAATTTATTATATACTTTTAATGATGGCACAGTAAACAGTGGCTCTAGTATTGCTACTGCTATTACTATAGTAGATATTACCACTAATAATACTGCGCCTGTTATTACTATACCTAGCGCCCAAACTATTATAGAAAACACTCTTAATCAAACTACTGGAACATTGCATTTTAATGGTAATATTAGTGTTGCCGATCCGTACGATGCTAGTGTCCAGGTAGAAACAATTACTATAACAGCCAATCACGGTGTGCTAGCATTTGGCAATACTGCCAATCTAACTAATGTTACTAATAATGCAGCTATTATAACAGCTAGTGGTACTATAGGTAATTTAAATGTTGCGTTAAATGGCTTGGTTTACACTAGTAATGCCGGGTATGTTGGAACAGACGCTATTTCGGTAATTGTTAACGATAATAATGTTAGTGGTGGTTTAGCGTCGTCTAGCAATATTAATGTAACTATATCGCAAGCTATAAATCAAGCGCCACAAAATATTGTACCTACTAGCATTGTAAGTGTTAATGAAAATGGTGCATTACAATTTAATGGTAATATAGTTGTTACTGATACAGATGCTAATGCAGCAGAAACTATTACTTTAACTGCGAATAACGGTATGTTATCTTTTGTTACTGTTACCGGGTTAACTAATGTTACTAATAATGGAACTACTATAAAAGCAACTGGAACTGTTGCAGCTTTAAATGCTGCGCTCAATGGTTTGGTATATACCCCAAATACTAATTATTTAGGTAGCGATACTATTCAATTAATTACTAACGATAACAACACGGCAAGTGTAAATGGTCCGTTAACTACTGCTAGCACTATAAATGTGGCTGTTGGTTTAGCGGTAGATACGCCAACAATTACTGCTCCAAGTGCAATAAGTTATCAAGCTTCTGCTGGTAGCTATATATTTAGTGGCTCTAATGCTATTTCCGTGTCTGATATTAATGCTGATAACAATTTAGAGTCAATAACCTTAACGTCTAGTAATGGCAAAATTACTTTGGGTTCTACAACAGGAATAACTATTACTGCTGGTGCTAATGCTTCTAGCACCGTAACATTTTACGGTACTATTGCTCAGATTAATACTGCATTAACCGGGTTAACTTACACTACTGTTAATGGTTATTTAGATGCTCTTACCATTATAACTAACGATGTAACTAATTCTGGCGGAGTTATAACTACTAGCCCTAAAGCTATGAGCATGGTTAATATTATTGCTACCACCTCGACTATTAGTGGATTAACTGCAACTTCAGCTAACAGTTATACTCAAGGAGGCTCTGCTATTACTATTAGTAGTGGTGTTGTTATATCGGATATAATTCTTGATCCATTAAATTCTGGGGCTGGAAGTTATGGTGGTGTTACTGGGATTACTATTACACGTGCAGGAGGCGCTAATTCACAAGATGTATTTGGTTTTGGTTCTATTGCTGGAGGTCTTGTTGTTATTAACTCTAACACTATAAATTTGGGTGGCAGTACGGTGGCTAATTATGCCAATGGTGGTGGTTCATTATATATTCAATTTTATTCAAATACAACTAGAGCAATGGTTAATGAAATTATACAAGCTGTACAGTATAGCAATTCTAGTTCGGCACCACCATCTAGCGTTCATTTAACATATACATTTAATGACGGAACTGGAGATACAGGCATAGTCTCTGCTAACACTACTATTAATGTTAATCAAATTAATCATGCTCCAACTATTTCTGCACCTTCCGCTGTATATTTTAATGAAAATACTGGTTTTGTCTTTAACGGTACTAATGCAATACAAGTAGCAGACTTAGATGCAAACAATGGTACAGAAGTAGTAACTTTAACCGCAACTCACGGTACTTTAGATTTAGGAACTTTAACCGGGGCAACTATTACTGCCGGTAATAATGGCACCAACGCTATAACATTATCTGGCACTATAGCGCAACTTAATGCGGCATTAACTAATTTAAATTTTGTACCAGCTACTAATTATACTGGTAGCGCTAGTATTAGTGTGTTAATTAACGATCAAGGTCATTCTGGAAGTGGTGGTGCATTATCTAACAATAGTACGATTAACATTACTGTTAATCCGTATATTGCAGCTTCTAATACTGTGCCAGCTCTTAATAACATAGCTACAACATCGTCTAGTGTTTATTTGGCAGGAAGTAATACTCCTATTCTTGTTAATAAAAACGCAACAATATCCGATGCTTTAGATGATTCGTTTAATAATAGTTTAGGAAATTATAGTAATTCTCAATTAACTGTTGCGCGTAGTGGTGGTGCTAATAGTCAAGATGTATTTAGTTTTAGTACCATGCCAGGAATTACCGTTGGTAGCAATACTTTAACTGCTGGTGGAGCAGTAATTGCTAACTTTACTAATGCTGCCGGACAATTACAAATCGAATTTATAAATACTGGAACGATTCCAACCAGAGCGTTAGTTGACGAAGTTATTCAAGCTATTCAATATCAAAATTCTAATTCTAGTTTGCCATCTACTATTACTTTACAATATACATTTAATGATGGTAGTGCAAGCAGTGGTAGTATAATAACAGCTAATTCTACTATTAACGTAGTTAATTATGTACCAATAACAATCAACAATATTAGCTCGCCAGTAAACTTTATTGCAAACTCTTCTACTCCAGTTACTATTGCTTCTGGATTAACAGTATCTGATCCTTATGTGTTAGATCTGTTGAATAATAATTTAGGTAATTATGGTGGTGCACAGTTAACGATTGCTCGTAACGGTGGTGCAAATTCCCATGATGTGTTATCTTTTGGTAGCATGACAGATGTTACGGTTAATACTAGCAATAGTACTTTAATATCTGGCACTCACGTAATAGCTCATTATACTAATGCTGCTGGCCAATTACAAATTAATTTTGTAAGTACTAACGGCACAATTGTTACTAGTGCAATAATTAATGAAATTGTTGATGCAATACAATATAGTAATTCTGGAACTACACCTCCTAGTTCGGTAAATTTAACTTATACCATGAACGATGGATTAGGTAATGGAGCTAATTCAATTTCTACTCTTAATGTGTTAGTTGATGTTTATTACCCGCCAGCTATTAGTACTAGCGGTAGTACAGCTACGTTTATTGCTGGAACATCAAATGCAGTTGCCATTGCTACCGGAAGTTCTATAGCTGATCACGCATTAGATGCGTTAAACAACGGTTTTGGTAATTATAATAATGCTAGTTTAACCATTGCTCGTAGTGGTGGCGCTAACTCTGGCGATACATTTTCTTTTGGAGCTATGGCTGATGTTGTGGTATATAACAATACTTTATTACAAGGGGTTAATGGTCCGGTAATTGCTAACTTTACTAATACTTCTGGTCAATTACAGATCTCTTTTGTAAGCACTAATGGTGCTATTACTACTACTGCTTTGGTAAACGAAATTGTAGATGCTATTTATTATAGTACTACCGATAGTGCTTCACCTTTAAGTGTAGCTTTAACTTATACATTTAACGATGGTTTAGGTGTTGGTAATAATTCTGTTGTTACGGCTACTGCTATGGTAAACATAGACTATTCGCCAATTGTTAGTAATTCTGCTGCAACATCCACCTTTGTTGAAGGTTTATTGCCAACTATTATTAGTGCTGGGGTTGTTATATCCGATCAACATGAATTAGATCTATTAAATAGTGGTTTAGGTAATTACGGTGGAACTGCTTTAACTATAGCTCGTAGTGGTGGAGCTAATGTTAACGATGTATTTTCTTTTGGAACTATGGCAGGGGTTGCAATTAACAACTCTAACGGAACTTTATTGTTTGGTGGACATGTAATAGCTAACTTTACTAATACTCTTGGCCAATTACAAATTAATTTTGTAAGCAATAATGGAACCATTGTTACCAAAGCAATAATTAATGAAATTACTGATGCAATACAATATAGTAATTCTATTGGGTTAACTCCTGGTATTATAAATTTAACTTATAGTTTTAATGATGGATTAGGTTATGGGGCTAATTCGATTTCCACGGTTACTGTTCCTGTTGATATATATTATCCAGCGGTAATTACTATTAACAATGGTAGTGTTGCGACATTTGTGGTTGGGTCTTCATCGGTTGCTATTGCTTCTGGAAGTTCTATAGTTAGTAGAGAATTAGATGCATTGAATAACAATTTAGGTGATTATAATAATGCAGCATTGACTATAGCTCGTAGTGGTGGAGCCAATACTAGCGATAGTTTTTCTTTTGGAACTATGGCTGATATTACTGTTAGTAATAATACCTTATTGTATGGCAACAATGTAATTGCTAACTTTACTAACACTGGTGGTCAATTACAAATAACTTTTGTAAGCACCAATGGTTCGATTGCAAATACTGCATTAGTCCACGAAGTTATAGATGCTATTTATTATAGTAGCTCTAGTAATTCGTTGCCTTCTAGTATAGCTTTAACTTATACGTTTAATGATGGTTTAGGGATCGGTAGTAATTCTGTTGTTACAGGTACTGCTATGGTAAATATAGATTACCCGCCAACTATTAGTAATTCTGCTACAACGGCAGTTTTTGTTGAAGGTCTATTACCTGTTACTGTTAGTGCTGGAATTAGCATATCAGATCCGCATAATTTAGATTTATTAAATAGTGGTTTAGGTAATTATGGTGGTACTACTTTAACGATTGCAAGAAGTAGTGGTGCCAATTCTCAAGATTTATTCTCTTTTGGAACTATGTCTGGTATTACCGTTAATAATTCTAGCGAAACTATAACAGCCGGAGGGCATGTAATAGCTAACTTTACTAATAATCTTGGCCAATTACAAATTAATTTTGTAAGTGCTAATGGTACAATTGTTACTAAAACAATAATTAATGAAATTGCTGATGCAGTACAATATAGCAATTCTAATGGAATACCTCCTGGATCTATAAATTTAGCTTATAGTTTGAACGATGGATTAGGTTATGGTGTTAATTCGATTTCTACTATTAACGCTCCAGTTAATATATATTATCCGCCAGTAGTTAATACTAACGCTAGTGTTGCGGCTAGTTTTATTGTTGGTGCATCTTCAGTTGCAATTGCATCAGGAAGTTCTATAGCTGATCGAGGATTAGATTCGTTAAATAATAATTTAGGTGATTATAATAGTTCAATATTAACTGTTGCTCGTAGTGGTGGAGTCAATGTTAACGACGTGTTTTCTTTTGGAGCTATGGCTGACGTTACAGTAAATAATAATACTTTACTATCTGGTGGTAATGTAATTGCTAACTTTACTAATTTGGGAGGTCAACTACAAATTGCGTTTGTAAGTAATAATGGTTCGATTGCAACTACTGCTTTAGTACACGAAATTGTTGATTCTATATACTATCAAAATACCGCTAATTCTCCGCCAGCAAATGTAACGTTAGCATATACATTTAACGATGGTTTAGGATTTGGCAGTAATTCGATTGCCGCCAGCTTAGCAACGGTAGATATATATTCTCCACCAACCATTAATAATTATTATGCTGCTGCAACTTTTATAGAAGGATCTGCTCCGGTTTCTATTAGTACTGGGGTATCTATATCCGATCCGCATGAATTAGATGGATTGAATAGTGGTTTAGGTAATTATGGTGGGACTACTTTAACAGTGGCACGTAGTGGTGGAGCTAATGCTCAAGATCAGTTTTCTTTCTCTTTTGGAAACACTTCTGGAATTAGTGTTAATGGACCTGGCGAAACAATAACGTTTAATGGACATTTAATAGCTAACTTTACTAATGCTGCCGGGCAATTACAAATTAATTTTGTAAGCGCTAATGGCGCAATTGTTACTACGACAATAATTAATGAAGTTGTAGATGCAATACAATACAGTAATACTAGTAATCTTCCTTATGGTTCAATAAATTTAGCTTATTCTTTAAATGATGGATTAGGTAATGGTGCAAATTCTATTGCAACTACCGATGTTGCGGTTAATGTAGTGTCTGGTTCACTATATTATCCGCCAGATATCGAAAATTCTAGTACTTCAGCAACGTTTGTGGAAGGTATAACTCCAGTTGTTATTTCCACAGGAATTTCTATAGTGGATCCAAACATATTAGATCTTTTAGATAATGGTTTGGGTAATTATAACGGAACTACCTTAACTATATTAAGATCTGGTGGGGCGGTTTCTGACGATGTGTTTTCTTTTAACGCCATGGCTAATATTACCGTAAATACTATTAATGGAACTATTAGCTATAATAATAGCGTAATTGCTAATTTTATTAATAATAATGGCCAGTTGCAAATTCATTTTACCAGTAATAATGGTGCGGTGGTTACTACAGCGTTAGTTAATGAAATTGCCAATGGTATATGTTATAATAATTCTAATAGCACTCCGCCAGACAGTGTTACTTTAGATTATATGTTCGATGATGGTATGGGATTTGGTAGTGTTACCACTAACGCTACTATTAATATAGAATATTTCCCACCGATTGTTAATAATTCTGCTAGTACCGCAGCAACGTTTATTGCCGGGTTAGAACCGGTTGCTATTTCTACTGGTATATCGATATCTGCTCCTCAAGAATTAGATATTTTAAATAGTAATTTAGGTAATTATAATGGCGCAAGTTTAACTGTTGTTCGTGCCGGATCTGCAAACGCTCAAGACTTATTCTCTTTTGGTACTATGGCTGATGTTACGGTAAACACTACTAATAGTACTTTATCGGCTGGCGGGCATGTAATAGCTAATTATACTAATACTTCCGGCCAATTACAGATTAATTTTGTAAGCACTAACGGATCTATCGCTACAACATCGTTAGTTAACGAAGTTGCTAATGCCATACAATATAGCAATTCTAGCAGTTTACCACCTAATACAGTAGTATTATCTTACGAATTTAGCGATGGTATTGGGGTAAATACAGTTATGACTAATGCTGTGGTTGATATAATGACTAGTTATACGTATCATCCGCCAGTTATTAGTAATTCTATTTCAACAGCTACTTTTATTGAAGGTGGAATTCCTGTTGTTGAGTCTGGTGTTGCTATATCGGATCCTAATTTGTTAGATCTTTTTAATAATAATTTAGGTAATTATAATGGAACAACATTAACAGTTGCTAGAAGTGGTGGAGCTAATGCAGAAGATCTGCTTTCTTTTGGTGCTATAGCTGGTGGAGTTTCGATAAATAATAATGGTACTTTAACTATTAATGGTAATGTAATAGCTAACTTTACTAATACTGCTGGACAATTACAAATTAATTTTGTAAGTGCTGGCGGTACTATTGTTACTAAATCATTAGTTAATGCTATTGTTGACGCAATACAATATAGTAATTCTTATACTGCAGCCCCTGGTAATATAACTTTAGATTATACATTTAATGATGGTATAAGCACTAATAGTGTTACAACTAGCGCTATAGTTGATATATATTATAAGCCATCTATTGTTAATAATGGTGCAAAAGTCAGTTATATTGAAGGTTTGGTGCCGGTTGCTATTAATGCTGGCATAGTTATTTCGGATCCGCACGAATTAGATGCGTTAAACAATGGTTTTGGTGATTATAATGGTTCAATATTAACTATTGCTAGAAGTGGTGCGTCTAATTCTCAAGATGTATTTTCTTTTGGAACTATATCTGGAGTTACAGTTAATAGTAATAATTTAGTTGTTAATGGTAATACAGTTGCTACATTTACTAATTCTGGAGGCACTTTGCAGATCCATTTTGTAAGTGCTAACGGTACTGTTGCTACTACATCAATAGTTAATGCTATTGTTGATGCAATACAGTACAGTAATTCTAGCAGTTCGCCACCATCTAGTGTAACTTTAAGTTGTCAATTTAATGATGGAATTGGTGCTGGCAGTGTAGCTGTTAATCAATCTGTTAACATACTATATTATGCTCCAACCATTAGCAATTCTAGTTCTTCAGCTACTTATATTGAAGGCATAACTCCAGTTAATATTGCGCTTGGCGTAACTATAGCCGATCCTCATGAATTAGGTTCGTTAAATAGTGGATTAGGTAATTATAGTGGTTCATCCTTAACTGTGGCTCGTGCTGGCAGCGCTAATTCGCAAGATGTTTTTTCTTTTGGTAATATGGCAGATGTTACGGTAAATAGTAGTAACGGTACTTTATTAGTCGGAGGTAATGTAATAGCCAACTTTACTAATGTTAACGGTAAATTACAAATTAGTTTTGTTAGTAATAGTGGTTCTATTTCAACAACGGCTTTAGTTAACGAAATTACCGATGCAATTCAATATAGTAATTCTAGTCATACCCCACCTAGTAGCGTTACTTTATCTTATAAGTTTAGTGATGGAATTGGAGCAAATAGTGTGACAACTAATGCTACCGTTAAAATAGTATATTATTCGCCTACTTTTAGTAATACTAGTGCGACTGCTACTTTTGTTGAAGGTATGGCTCCAGTTGCTATTGCTGCAGGTATGGTTATATCAGATTCGCACGAGCTAGATACCTTAAATAATGGTTTGGGTAATTATAATGGTGCAATGTTAACAATTGCTAGAGCAGGTATCGCTAATTCTCAGGATGTATTTTCTTTTGGCGCTATGGCAGGAGTTACTGTAAATAACAATACTTTAGTAGATGTTCATAATAATATAATAGCTAACTTTACTAATGCTACAGGTACCTTACAAATTAATTTTACTAGTAACCATGGTTCTATCGCTACTACTTCGTTGGTTAATCAAGTTGTAGATGCAATTCAATATAGTACTGCTGGTTATGTTCCATCTGGTAGTGTTAATTTAGCTTATACGTTTAACGATGGTATAGGTGTTAATAGTGTAACAACTAATGCGGTTATTAATATATATGAACCACCTATTCTTGGTTTAACTACGGTTGGCTATACAGAAGGATCTACAGCGACTGCTATTGCTTCTAATATATTTATTAGTGATGCAGCGTTACAAGCACTAAATAATGGTTCTGGTGATTTTAGTGGTTCTTATCTAACTATATCTAGAACAGGCGGAATTAATGCTCATGATTCTTTTGGTTTTGGTACGATTGCTGGTGGAATTACCATAAGTGGTAATAATTTATTAGATAGTAATCATAAAGTAATTGCTACAATAGACAGTACTACTAATCCTGGCCAATTAAAGATTACGTTCAGTGATGTAGCTGGTGATGCGGTAACTCAAACTATGGTAGACGATGTAGTGAGAGCCGTGACTTATATCACTACAGATACCACTATAGCAAACAATGGTTATGCAAGTTTATCTTATGTGTTTAACGATGGTATTAGTGGAGTTGGTTCATCAACAGCTACTGCTAATGTTACTGTTAATTATAATGCCCCAACTGCTAACGTAACTAGTGCAGCTGCTACCTATACCGAAGCTGGAACTGCTGCAACAATTGCTACTGGTGTGGTTATAAGTGATGCAGCATTACAAGCATTAAATAATAGCTCTGGCGATTATAGTGGTTCTTATATAACCATATCTAGAAATGGCGGAATTAATGCCCATGATACTTTTGGATTTGGTACAATTTCTGGTGGAATTACTCAAGTTGGCAACAATTTATTAGATAGTAATAGTAATATAATTGCTAGCATAAACAATACCACTAACCCTGGCCAATTAAAGATTACATTTAGTGATGCAGCAGGAGATGCAGTAACTCAAGCTATGGTAGATAATATAGTAAAAGCTATTACTTATAGTACTACCGATGCTACTATAGCAAATAATGGAATAGCTAATTTAACTTTCGCATTTAATGATGGTATTGGCGGGGTTAGTTCGGCAATAGCCGCAGCTAATGTTACTATTAATTATAGTACTCCAACTGCTACAGTAACTAGCGCTGCCGCTACTTATACCGAAGGTGGAACATCTGCAACAGTTGCATCTAGTATAGCTATAAGTGATGCAGCACTACAAGCATTAAACAATAGTTCTGGTGATTATAGTGGTTCTTATATAACTATATCTAGAACAGGTGGAATTAATACTCATGATTCGTTTGGTTTTAGTACAATTGCTGGTGGAATTACTCAAAGCGGCAATAATTTATTAGATAGTAACAGTAATATAATTGCTACTATAAATACCACTTCTAATCCTGGCCAACTAAAGATTATCTTTAGTGATGCAGCAGGAGATATGGTAACTCAAACGATGGTAGACAATATAGTAAAAGCGATTACTTATAGTACTACCGATATGACTATCGTCGACAATGGAACAACTAATTTAACTTATGCGTTTAACGATGGTATTGGTGGAGTTAGTTCGGTAACAGCCACAGCTAATGTTACTGTTAATTATAGTGCTCCAACTGTTATGGTAAATAGTGCGAATGCTACTTATACAGAAGCTGGTATTGCTGCAACTGTTGCTATTAATGCAATTATAAATGATGCAACATTACAAGCATTAAATAATGGTTCCGGCGATTATAGTGGTTCTTATATAACCATATCTAGAACTGGTGGAATTAATTTTCATGATTCTTTTGGGTTTGGTACAATTGCTGGTGGAATTGTCCAAAATGGCAATAATTTGATAGATAGTAATTATCATATAATTGCTACTATAAATAATACAGCTAATCCTGGCCAATTAAAGATCACCTTTAGTGATACAGCAGGAGATATGGTAACTCAAATGATGGTAGATAATATAGTAAAAGCTATTACTTACAGTACTACCGATACTACTATAGCAAAGAATGGAACGGCAAATTTAACTTATGCGTTTAATGATGGTATTAGCGGGGTTAGTTCGGTAACAACTACGGCTAATGTTACTGTTAATTATAATGCTCCAACTGCTAGCGTAACCAGTGCGTTTGCTAGTTATACTGGAGTTGAGCCAGTAACTGTTGCTGCCGGCGCAGCTATAAATGATGCGGCGTTACAAGCATTAAATAGTGGTTTAGGTGATTATAATGGTTCTTATATAACTATATCTAGATCTGGGGGAATTAATTCTCATGATTCGTTTGGTTTTGGTACGATTAATGGTGGAATTACTCTGGTTAGTAATAATTTATTAGATAATAATCATAACATAATTGCTACCATAGACAGTACTACTAACCCTGGCCAATTAAAGATTACTTTTAGTGATGCGGTAGGAGATGCGGTAACTCAAACTATGGTAGACAATATAGTGAAGGCCATTACTTATAGTACTACCGATACAACTGTAGCAAATGGTGGCTTTATAGAGTTAACTTATGCGTTTAATGACGGTGTTAGTGGGGTTAATTCGGTAACAGCTAATGCCATTGTTAATTATAGTGCTCCAACAGCTAACGTCACTAGTACGTCCGCTACTTATACCGAAGGTGTTTCTGCGGCGACAGCAATAGCTACTAATATAGTTATTAGTGATACAGCATTACAATCATTTAATAGTGGAGCCGGTGATTTTAGTGGTGCTTATTTAACTATATCTAGAACTGGTGGTATTAATGCTCATGATTCTTTTGGTTTTGGCACGATAGATGGTGGAATTACGCTGGTTGGTAATAATTTGTTGGATAGCAATAATAACATAATTGCCAGCATAAATAATACTGCTAACCCAGGCCAATTAAAGATTACATTTACTGATTACTATGGAGACGCGGTAACCCAAACCATGGTAGATAATATAGTAAAGGCTATTACTTACAGTACTATAGATACTACTGTAGCAAATAATGGAACAGTCAATTTAACTTATGAACTTAACGATGGTATTGTTGGAGTTAGCTCGATAATAGCTAATGCCAATGTTACTATTAACTATAATGCTCCAGTTGCTAGCGTAACTAGTGCTGCTGCTACTTATACTGAGGGAGGAACTGCTGCGTTAGTTGCTACTAATGTGGTTATAAGTGATACAGCATTACAAGCATTAAATAATAGTTCTGGCGATTATAGTGGTTCTTATCTAACTATATCTAGAACTGGCGGAATTAATGTTCATGATGCTTTTGGATTTGGTACAATTGCTGGTGGAATTACTCAGGTTGGCAATAATGTATTAGATAGTAATGGTAACATAATTGCCAGCATAAATAATACTGCAAATCCTGGTCAATTAAAAATTACCTTTAGTGATACAGCAGGGGACACAGTAACTCAAACCATGGTAGACAATATAGTACAAGCGATTACTTATAGTACTACAGATACAACTATAGCAAACGCAGGTTCTGTAGGGTTAATTTATAGTTTTAATGATGGTGTTAGTGGAGTAAGTGTTGCAACAGCTACGGCTAATGTTACTATTAACTATAATACTCCAGTTGCTACTGTAACTAGTGCGGCTTCTACTTATACCGAAGGTGGAACTGCTGCAATAGTTGCGTCTGGTGTAATTATAAGTGATGCGGCATTACAAGCATTAGACAATGGTTTAGGGGATTATAGTGGTTCTTATATAACTATATCTAGAACCAGCGGAATTAATGCGCATGATTTATTTAGTGTTGGTACGATTGCTGGTGGAATTACTAGGGTTGGCAATAATTTGTTTGATAGTAATAGTGACTTAATTGCTACAATAGATAGAACTACTAATCATGGTCAAATGAAGATCACCTTTAGCGATACGGCAGGAGATGCAGTAACTCAAACCATGGTAAACAATATAGTAAATGCTATTACTTATAGTACTACCGATACTACTATAGCAAATGGTAGTTCGCTAGGCTTAACGTATAGTTTTAATGATGGAGTTAGTGGAGTTGGTTCGGCAACTACTACAGCTAATGTTACTGTTAATTATAGTGCTCTAACAGCTACTATAACTAGTGCTGCTGCTACTTATACTGAAGGTGGAACAGCTGCAACAGTTGCTATTAATGCAGTTATAAGTGATGCGGCATTACAAGCGTTAAATCATGGTTCTGGTGATTATAGCGGTTCTTATATAACTATATCTAGAACTAGTGGAATTAATGCTCATGATTCTTTTGGATTTGGTACAATTGATGGCGGAATTACGCTGGTTGGTAATAATTTATTAGATAGTAACGAAAACATAATTGCCAGTATAAATAATACTGCTAACCCTGGACAATTAAAGATTACTTTTAGCGATACGGCAGGAGATGCGGTAACTCAAACCATGGTAGACAATATAGTACGAGCTATTACTTATGATACTACCGATCTTACTGTGGCAGATAGCGGACCTTTAAGTTTAACTTATGTATTTAACGATGGTATTAGTGCGGTTAGTTCGGCAATAGCTACAGCTAATGTTGATATATACAATCCACCAATAATTAATAATTTAGATGCAACCGCAGCAAATACTTATGTTACAGGTAGTAATACACCTATTGTTATAGATAACCATATTACTATTTCTGATGTAGTAGATGATGCTAAAAACTCTGGTTTGGGCGATTACAATAATGCTCAATTAACTATTGCTCGGGTTGGCGGAGCAGTTTCTGATGATATATTTAATTTCGCCGCCATGCCAGATGTTACAGTTAGTGGTAATACGTTAATAGCAAATGGTAATGTTATTGGGGAATTTACTGATACAAATGGCCAATTACAAATTAATTTTAATAGTACTCATGGTACGGTAGCTACTACTAATTTAGTTAATGAAGTGGTACAAGCAATTGAATACCAAAATACTAATTTGAATCAATCTACTAATAGTATCGATTTAGCTTATATGTTTAATGATGGTAATGGAGCAGCTAGTTATAATTCGGTAATTGCTGATACCGTAATAAACATTAACAGCGCCAGCTTAACAGCTACTGCTATGGATGTTGCGGCAACATCTACTCCTATAGTTGTTGATAGTAATATAACAATTGCTAGTGTTGTTAATGATGCGCATAATAGCGGATCAGGTGATTACAATGGAGCTGGTGTAACAATTACTCGTACTGGCGGTGCTAATAGTGATGATGTATTTACTTTTGCTTCCATGACTGATGTTGAGGTGGCTGGTAATACTTTAACAACAACTAGCGGTAGCGTTATAGCTAATTTTATTAGTGCTAATGGTCAATTAGAGATTAATTTTACTAGTAACCATGGTGCAACAGCCTCTACTAATTTAGTTGATGAAATTATGCAAGCAGTGCAATATCAAAATGGTAACGCTAACCCACCTGGCAGCGTTAATTTATCTTATACGTTTAATGATAGTAGCAACGTAGTTGGTGATGATTGGATTAATACTTTATTAGTAAATAGTAAAGTAGTTGCAAGTAGTGCTAATAATAATATTGTAGATGCTGGTGTTGCACCAGTTAATACTGTTAATGAACTTGTTGGTAATGGTCAGGGTGATCAATTTATATTTAGACCTGGATATAATAATGCAGAAATTATTAATTTCGATAATACTCATGATCAAATTGATTTAACAGCCTTTGGATTGTCTGGAATTAATGATCCTAATTTACATATAACGACTATTGGTAATCATACTAATATTACCATTACTGGTGGAAATGTTAGTATTAGTCTGGAAAATGATATTAATCAATTACATAATAATAACTTTATTTTTTAAGGGCTTTTCTAACTAAAAAATATAATTTTTTATAGTATTATAGTAATTTATGTATTTTTATATAATAATTAAATTATAGTACATAGCTGGTGTATGTTTGTCACGGATGGTCATAACATATGGGACTCATGCTACACCTCTAACTTCTTGGTAATGTTTCTTAAAATACTCTATTGGCGTTAAATTGCCAAGGGACTGATGAGGCCTATAGGTGTTATATTTTTTATTAAAAGATTCAAGCTGTTTACGAATACTATGCACATTAAATATATCCATGTACTGAGAATAGAATTCATCCCTGGTTGTGCCGTTACATCTTTCAACAGTACCGTTATATTGAGGAGATTTTGGTGGTAAAACGAATAAAGGTATATTTTTTCTTGGCATAACAGCTCAAAATCTTTCATAAATTCAGAACCACCATCTACCTGAATAGAGGTAATTTCAAAAGGAAAATCATCTATCATTTTTTGAAGAAATTTAGCAGCGGTTAAACTATTGGCATTAGAATATACGTTTGACACCATTACTGTAGTAACAGGACAAACAGCTTTAAAATGTTTTATAGAAGTGCTATTAGAGTAAACAGTTATATGCTCTGCTTGCACCATCGATGCAGACAAGGAAGCCTCCCGCTTGAAGCACTTGTGTAAAGCTGAGACAGTGTCTGCAGTAGCTGTTGCCACTATTGCAGCAGCGTAGAATCAAGCGGAGACTTTGGGAGCATAGCGACCTTAGTCGAGGCAGATGGCCGCTGACTGAAAACTAGGGTGTCGCGTATACGAGCACTTTTGTTGCAAATGGATGGGCAACATTGTCCCGCGAGTGCGCGACACAATCAACAAATTGATCATTAGTTTTCTTCTTCTTCCTCTAAATTATCAATATCATACTTTTGTTCATGCCCATAATAGTTGCCACCCTTTTGTCCTATTTCAGAATGAAAACCAGGATGTTTTTGTTCAATAGTAATAGCGGATTTTTTGGCTTGCTCAGATAATTCTTCGTGGCTATGTCCATAGGCGCGAGATTCGCTGCCTTTTTTACCTATTTCTGAGTGAAAACCGGGATGTTGGTTTTCAACAGTATTTGCAGCTTTTTTTGCTTGCCCAGATAATTCTTCTTTGCTGTACTTCTCGGTTCTAGCTGTACCACCTTTATGTCCAGCTTCTTCTCTGGTCATTTTTTCGTGTTCTTTCATGATATATCCTCCCGTTAACGTTTGACTATCAAAGTGAAGATAAAATTCAACTAATTAAATGCTAGAAAATTCAAAACATGATGTCTAGTATTGCTAAATATTTTTTAATGCTTCTCGCTAGCCACTAAGTATATTTGTAATATTAATATACTACACTAGGATTTTACAAACCTAAATAGCGCAACAAACATACTTGAGATCTCTCTAAGAGTTGAATGATACAGTGCATTGAGGGTGCGACTAAAAGTGTAACTTATGCCTAACATAAGCCATCCACCCGGCAGCTAACGCTGCCACCCTCCTTCGAAGCGAAGGAGGGTAAGTTTATCATACATTTTATATTATTCTCTACTTTTTTAATTAATACTAACCTATATGGTTATTACTTGTTAATGACAATAAAGACTTTAATTTATGTATGTTTTACCCTCCTTCGCTTCGAAGGAGGGTGGCAGCGTTAGCTGCCGGGTGGATGATAA
>Ga0208691_1000011_pt1 | contig 46084 bp, 45 predicted proteins | sample June2015DPH_20_1_FD_184719 | JGI IMG/M metagenome (GOLD analysis project Ga0208691, IMG submission 184719) | Peatland microbial communities from SPRUCE experiment site at the Marcell Experimental Forest, Minnesota, USA - June2015DPH_20_10... | ecosystem: Environmental > Terrestrial > Soil >... | reverse complement strand
CGTGACGACAAAAGTTATCCATTTATATTATTAACTAATGAAAAATATCCAAGTATTAGATATTTTCGTAATAAAAACAGTAAAAATAATAAAGCAAAGGGTATTTTATATGGTCCGTATCCAAATATAAGAGCTGTAAAAACCAGCTTAGATTTATTAAGTAAAATTTTTAAATTAAGAAGCTGTAATACTAATTTTTTTAATAACAGAACTAGGCCATGTTTAGAATATCAATTACAACGCTGTACTGCTCCATGTGTAGGGCTAATCGAAGCAGATCATTATGCTAAAGATGTAGAAAATGTAAAATTATTTTTGCAAAACAAGTCTAAATTACTTATTAAAAATTTAACAGAACAAATGCGAGAAGCAGCAAATGTAGCAAATTATGAATTGGCGGCTAAATTACGAGATCAAATTAAGGCATTGTCATTATTACAAAACGACCAAACAATTGTTAATAAACAAGCAATTGATGTAGATGTGCTTGGTATAGCAGTTAGTACAAAATTAATTTGTATTCACTTGTTACGAGTAAGGCAAGGAGATATTTTATACAGTAGACAGTTTTTTTCTAAAAAAACTGTCTTTACAGCTAATAATAGTATTGCTGAATTATTAGAAGAATTTATTTTGCAGCATTATCTGAAAGAACCAGATTTATCTATATCAGAAATTTTAACTTCTATAAATGTAGGTAATTTGGAAAATGTTAAATTAATTTCTAAAACTATCAATATAAAATTATTTTGCGCGCAAAAAGGTAGTAAATTGGCGTGGCAAAAAATTGCTCAAGTTAGTGCAGAAGAAGCCTTAAGCTCTAGGGTGATGGAAATTAGATCACAAAAAAATAATTTTAAAATTTTAGCTGATTTATTAGGTAGGGATAAACCAATAGAACGTATAGTATGTTTTGATGTTAGTCATACGTCTGGCAAGGAAACTATTGCTGCGTGTGTAGTTTTTAATACATTTGGTAAAGAACAATCTAGCTATAGATTATTTAACATAAAAACTATTAATACAGCTGACGATTACGAGGCATTGCAACAAGCCATAACTAGATATATGGAACAAATTATAGTTAATTTAAATTTATCGCCAGATCTGTTAATTGTAGATGGTGGTAAAGGACAATTAGGGGTAGCCGAAAAAGTTATAGATTATTTTAAAATACGGCTTCCGCCCAGCAAGCTTCCTATTGATTTATTAGGGATTGCTAAAGGCCAAGCGAGAAAATTTGGGTTAGAAAAAATCTATCTTGCGTCAGATGGATCAGAGTTACACTTGCAATCTACTCATCAAGTTTTTAAGCTATTATTAAGGGTTAGGGATGAGGCTCATAGATTTGCTATAAGTTCTCATCGTAAAAAACGTGATAAGGCTATATGAATAAATTTTTAAATATCCCAAATTCTTTAACAATCTTAAGGATTTCTTTAATTCCAATTTTTGTTATAACTTTTTATTTACCATGGAAATGGCATTATATTGCTTCAACTTTAGTATTTATTTTAGCAAGTTTAACTGATTATTTAGATGGGTATTTAGCCAGAAAATTACAACAAGAATCGGCTTTTGGAACGTTTTTGGATCCAGTTGCAGATAAATTAATTATAGCAGTAGCGTTAATCTTATTAGTAGAAGAACACGCTACTCGTTGGTTTTCTATTCCAGCCGCAGTTATTGTGGGGCGAGAAATAGTAGTTTCTGCATTACGGGAATGGATGGCGGAAGTTGGGAAACGCACTAACGTGGCGGTATCTTATCTAGGCAAATTAAAGACTAGTTTACAAATGTTGGCAATTGTTATGTTATTAGCGATTCCACCAGATTTTGGTAAAATCATGATAATTGCTTATGGAAGTCTTTATATGGCAGTAATTTTAACTATTTGGTCGATGATAGTTTATTTATGGGCAGCTAGAAAAAATTTCTGAGAGTAATAAGTTTATCACTTGATTATGTATAGCTTTTAGTTATAATGGTTAAATGAGAATCATTCTCATTTAAGAGATTTAATTATTATGAGTAATCAAAGCATATTTAATCTATCTGTAGGGGAATTTGGTTTAATTGAGGGATTAGTACCAGGAGAAAATCAGTACTATAGACAAAGATTATTAGCAGAAGGTGTGGTTCCGGGAGAAGTTTTAAAAATAAAAAGGATTGCACCGTTCGGTGATCCAATAGAGGTATCTTTATCTGGCGGCAATTGTTTTGTTATTCGAAGAACAGAAGCAAATATAATAAAAATTCGCAAAGTATCTGATTTAGAAAAATAAAAATTATACTGAATGCATATGAGTTTTTGGTGTGTCAATAAATAGTCAATTTCAAATTACTTTAATAGGTACTCCAAATACAGGAAAAACTAGTTTATTTAATTGTTTAACTGGGGAACAACAAATAGTTGGTAATTGGGATGGTGTTACAGTAAGTTTAGCCAAGAGTAGTTTTAGTTATTTGGGGCATAAAATAATAGTTAATGATTTACCAGGATGTTATTCATTAATAGCCAGCAATCAAATGACACTAGAAGAAAAATTGGTTTGCGAATATTTGAATGAATTACGATCAGAAATATTTATTAACGTAATAAATTTAGAAAATTTAACTAGAGATTTGTATCTTACGTTACAATTGTTAGAACAAAATTATAATTTGTTAATAGCTATAAATATTAATAATAACGATATTAGTTTAGCTGCCAATTTGGCCATTAAATTAAGGGAATTATTAGGTTGTCAGGTTGTTTGTTGTAATGCAGCTACTGGTTTTGGAATTGATAAATTAAAGCTAGCAATACTAGATCAAACTAATTTTTCTGATTTTAAAACATATCGTCATTATATTCCTGCGCAAATTATAGAAGTTATTAATAGATATATAGATTCTAACAGCAATAATAATAGTAAAACTAAAATTTCTGTTGGAATATTAATTAGATATTTAGAGGGGGATGTTTTAGCTAAACAATTATTGCATCATCATCAAAATATTAATTTGTTTTTTATTGATAATTGTATGGTTGAACAATCATGGGATGTTTTTTTTGCTAGTCAAAGACATGAATTTATCAAAAAATATTTTATTAATAGCATTAAAAATGACGCTAAAAATAATACAAATAATAATAAAATATTAAAAAATAAATTACTTGATGTCTTAGATACAATAGTATTGCATAAATATTTAGGATTGCCGATTTTTTTTGGGGTTATTTATGGGCTGTTTTTTTTAATAACTAAAATTATTAATTTAACTCAATATTATTTTAGTGTAGCTTTAGAATTTGCTGTTATTAAATCAATAACTAAATTGTTTATTATATGTGATATTCCTAATTGGTTGATAACAATTTTTAATGATGGAGTGGCTATTGGAATAATTACTTTATTTAATTTTATTCCAGCTTTGCTAGTAATGTATATAAGTTTATTTCTTTTAGAAAATTCTGGCTACATAGCAAGAGCGGTAGTATTAATTGATAAAATAATGGGATTTTTAGGATTGTCTGGAAAATCTTTAGTTCCAATGATTATTGGCTTTGGTTGTAATGTACCAGCCATATTAGGTACTAGAGTAATAGAGCAAAAACGAGATAAAATTATTACTGTTTTAATGACACCATTTATGTCTTGCAATGCCAGGTTGGCTGTTTATTCTGTGTTTGCTACGGCATTTTTCAAGTCGGAACAAGGGAATATAATTTTCTATTTGTATTTAATTGGAGTGTTATCGGCAATATTAACTGGATTTTTGTTGCAAAAAATATTATCTGGTTCTAGGTGTAATTTAATTATGAGTTTGCCTATTTATAGAATGCCTGCCTTAAATGTAATATTAACAAGATCTATTGGTAGGGTTAAAAAATTTTTAATCCACGCTGGTTTTTCGGTAATGGGAATGTGTACTGGAATAGCTATATTAAAGAATTTAAACTGGGCGCATTATAATTTAATAGGATGCACTTGGTTTAAATATTTTATGGCAATATTTAAGCCTATGGGAATAGCTGCAGATAATTGGCAAGCGGTAGCAAGCCTATTCAGTGGTTTGGTAGCTAAAGAGGCTATTATTGGTTCGTTAAATTCTTTTTATCGTGTAGATGGAAATGAAATATATGGGGTTTTATATGCTAAATTTGGTAGTTTAGAAGCAGCTTTTGCTTATTTATTATTTATATTGTTATGTTTTCCGTGTGTATCGGTAATTGCTAGTATTGCAAAAGAATTAAACACTAAATGGGCAGTTTTTTCTGCGGTATGGACAACTAGTATAGCGTATATAGTAGCAGTTGTTTATTATCAAATTGCTACTTTTAATAAACATCCACAGTATTCTATTAGATTATTATTGGTGATAATTAGCATTATTTTGTTGGTTTTTATTGGGATTAAAATAATTATTAAAACTAATAAAACCCAAAAAGCTAACACTATAGCAATAGCGTTAGAGCTTTGATTTGAATAGATGGAGCCTTAGTAGTCATATACTCTTACATTATTGTGCATTTATCGGGTTGTGGTCGCGGTGTAGGTTTACGTTCAGCCACACTATTTTTTGGTTGTAAAGACGGATGATCAAATGTTCCAGGCGGTCTTTTGGTAGTTGGTGTTTTAGGATCTGTAGATGGTGCTAATAAATCAAAATTTCCTGACGGATGTATTTGAAAATGTAATCTACGATTAGACTCTTGGCGAACTGTCCATCTACAATTTGCTTTGTAATACGACTCGGTACTATCAATTCTTTCTATAAAAAACGTGCGGTGTGGGTTAGGAGGGGTTCCCATATCACGAAGAAAATTAGAATAAGAATGTCTCCACTCGTCACAAACTTTTGCTCCAATTGCTCCAAAGTCTTTATATGATGGGTTATTTGGATTGTAACAGCGATCTCTTATATTCAACCATTCTTGATATGCTGGTGTAACAATAATGTCCATAGCACTGTTAGCTTCGTAATCCGCACTGCTGCCGCTAGATCTTGGCTCTCCAGTATACATAATACGGTTATCCTCTTTTTTTATATTGTCAATAAAGTATAGCGTAAATATACTGACAAGTGGTTTCGGTTGGATATACACTGGTTAGCCTAAAGCCAATTAATTAATTTACCTACTAAATAAAGCGGTATATTATAAATATTGCCATTTTGTTTAAGATTCATTAAGGAAGTACGTAATAATAATTTAGGTTGATATTTATCGTTATATACCAATAAACTTTTCTTTTTTCGTGAAATGCCGGCCTTTACCTCTAGTGGGTAAATATTTAAATCATGTTCTATAATAAAATCTACTTCTGCAGTGCCAGAGCTAGTCCAATAATATAGTTGTTCTTTTTTAGTAAATAATTCTTGAGCAACAAAATTTTTTGTAAATGCCCCATAAAATTCAGAAACAATGCTGTTTTCTTCGATAACTGATTTAGCTGGAATATTGCTCATGGCAGCCAGGAGTCCAACATCAAATAAAAATACTTTAAAAAAATTATGATTTTTGTAGCCTGATAAGGGTAATTTTGGAGTGGAAATATCATAAGATTTATAAATAAGTCCAGCATCGACTAACCAAGATAAAGCAGTTTCATATTCTCTTCCTCTAGCACTTTGGCGAATAGCCGAAAAGATAAATTTTTTATTTTCTTTGGCAAGCTGGCTAGGAATACATTCCCAAATTTGAGTAATTTTCATAATTTGTTCTTTAGGAGCATGTTTAGCAAAATCTAATGCATAGGCCTTAAGAATGGATTGTTGAATATCTTTAATGCTTAATAAATCTTTTGTTGCTATATATTGTGCTACAACTTCTGGCATGCCTCCAATAAATAAATATTTTTTTAACAATGCAATTAATTGTTCATGAATTGGTTCTGGAATTTGTTTAGTAAAACTATTAGATTTATTATTTTCTAGTAATTGCATCAAAAATTGATGTTGTTTATTATTACCGATTGCTTCTAAAAATTCTAAAAAACTTAATGGGTATAAATCAAGAAAATTTACTTTACCTACAGGGAAACCACTAGTATTAGCGAGTTTGATCCCTAATAGAGACCCGGCCGCTGCAATATGTAGATGATTTGCGTGTTCATAAAAATACTTCAAGCTATTTAGAGCTGCCGGTGCCTCTTGAATTTCGTCTAAAATTATTAAATTTTTAGAAAGATCGTTTTGATTTATTAGTATAGATGCTAATATTTTCTAAAATAGTTGTTGGATTAAGGTTGCCAGTGAATAAATTTATAAGTTTAGGATCTTCTTCAAAATTAAGATATATAACAGAACTATATTCTTGTTTACCAAATAATTTTAATAAAAAAGTTTTACCAACTTGTCTGGCTCCTCTTAAAATTAAAGGCTTACGATTTTTAGAATTTTTCCATTGTAATAGTTTTTTATACAAATTTCGTTTAATCATAAGTATCATATAATTCGACAATTTGCAAATTTATGTTGGTAAAACGTGATTATTGGCCGTTTTTATGTTGGTAAAATGTGATGATTCGGGATGTGGAAGAAAAAATAGTAGGTTTTATACTGATTGGCCTTATATGTTTTGTAATTATACTAGAAATTAAAATAGTTAAAGTGCTACAATAAAAACTAAGTTGTAGTTATGGGAGATTGGCTTATGTTTGGCAGAATGATAGTTAGCTTAAAAGGCACAGAATTGTTACCTAAAGAAGAAGATATCATTAAGCATCCAATGACAGCAGGTATTATTTTATTTGCAGAAAATTTGAGTAGAAATCCAAGAGAATTATTAACAAAATTAACAGAACTAATAAGTAAAATTCAAAGTATTTCTATAGCTTCCGGCAAAACAGCAGGATTACCAATTTTTGTAGATCAAGAAGGTGGTTTCGTTCAAAGACTTGGTAAAGGTTTCACCATACCGTTACCTTCTCTAGAAGTTTTAGGAACTACTTATGGTATTAATCCTGAAACAGGACTACAGTTAGCTAAAACATATGGTGAAAGAATGGCGAAGTCATTAATGCAATTAGGAATAATTAGCTTATGCCCAGTTTTAGATTTAGATGCAGGAAATGAAGTTATAACTGGTCTTGGTAGAGCTTTTCATAAAGAACCTAAAATTTGCGCGGAACTTGCGGCAGCCTATATAGATGGTATGAATGTGGCTGGCATGCGTGCAACTGGAAAACATTTTCCTGGGCATGGGCAACATATAGGAGATTCGCATAGAGTTCTACCTACGGATCATAGAACTTTGAAAGAAATAGAGGCACAAGATCTTATTCCATTTGTTGAGTTAATAAAAAACAGAAAACTTGCTGCGATTATGCCAGCGCATATTAAATATCCGAAGATTGATGCAGAGAATACTGCAGGTATGTCTAAAATTTGGTTAGAAAAATTTTTGCGAAAAAAGTATGGGTTTGATGGAATAATTGTTAGTGATTGTTTATCTATGGCAGGAGCTGGTAGCGATAGTAGTTTAGATAAGACTAAAAAAGCATTAGAATATGGGGATATAGCATTGCTTTGTCATAAAGAACCGGAAGAAATATTAGCTGTATTAGCTGGAATTTATACTCTACGATATAAAATGTCTGAACAAACTAAAAAAAGATTTAACCATTGGGTAGAAGGTTCAATACCAATTTATAAGGACTTAGCACAACAAGAACAAGTAGTAGCTAGACCAATAATATTTTCTTCGAATCCTCCTGTTACACCTACAGAAAGATCAGCAGAAACTGCATTAGTAGAAAATCCTGTTGCTGCAGATTTAAAGCTTAAGTGTCAATAGTTTTGATTAATTAGGATCCTAATAAACTTAAGTAATTAAGTGGCATAAATTCATAATCAAATATTATAAAGAAGCTGGCTACTCCCGATAAAAACCCAAATAAATGTGCTTCCCAAGAAGTTTTAGCTTCGGTTGGAAAAAAGCTTAATAAAATACCACCAAAGTAATATAAAACAATAAAACCTAATAATACGCCTACTATAGTTGCAGATTTATAAGCAAATATTAATGCAAAACCGAAATATCCAGCTACTAAGCCGCTAGCGCCAATATGATTACCGTGCCTAGCGAATAGCCAGACACTAGATCCTTCTAATACCATTATCAAAATAGTTGCGTTATAAAACATTTCTGGATCAAAAGAAATTAGTAATAAGCTTAAGGTAAATAATGGTATAGAGTTGAAAAACAAGTGATTAAAATTACCATGTAAACTCCAAGAAAAAATTATTCCTAATAATCCTCGTTTAGAGCGAGGGATTGTACCTAAAACATTTAACACTGATCCAGTGATCCAATTTATAAAATTGAAAATCCATAAACCAGCGATTAGCTCTAATATTAGAGTGACGTGTTGTTTAGAGCTAATCATTAGAGTGGTGAGCTGATTAGATAATTGTTTTAGTTCTAACATCAGGTAATGCTCCTAGAGAAACGGCTATTAGTATGATAAATAGATATCCAGGCATAAAATCCATGATCCAAGAATTACTGAAGCAGCCAACAAATATAGTTAAAATTGTGCCTTGCAAAATATATTTTTCGTAATTTTGTTGAACTATAAAGCTAGTTTTAAATAATATATAAAACCACCATAATAATAAACTAATCCCTACGATTCCTAATTGAGTTCCCCAGAGTAGGTATTCGTTATGAGGATTAGTGGTTAGTAGGGTATTATTTTTTTCAGCAAATTGTTTGTAAACAGGAATAAAACTTCCGGTTCCCCAGCCTAACCAAGGTTTTTGTTTTATTAAAGCCAAAGTGTTTTTAAAAAATGTTAATCTATATGAGATCGAGTTGCTAGAATAATTTATTGGATTAGCTTGATATTCTTGATATTTTATTATGACTTCTTTCCAGTGGTGGTGTAAAGGTTTACTAAAAAATCCACAAAATAGTAATAAAAGTATTATTAAAGAGGTTGGTATTATAATTAAATATTTATTATTGTTTAAGTTAAAATCTCGTATTTTTTGTATGAAAAACAAAGGTATTAATAATAAACATATTAATTGAGCAGTACGCCCTATAGATATATAAAATAAGTAAAAAACGTTAAACAAACTTAGTAATAATATGCTAAAGTTGACATATAGCTTATTTTTTATATCTATTTTATGTAGCAGTAAAAATATAGTAATAGTTACGGTTAACGAAGTATCTATGCTATTTTTAAATGGTTGATAACTATCTAATATTAATCCAGCCGCAGAAGTGGTAATGCCAGAGATAATTAAAGAATTTATAGCCAATTTTCTTTGATTTGGGTTTTTGAAATAAAAAATTAAAAATGGTAAATAAATTAATTTAACCATTTTTTTTAAAAAATTTATTATTTCAGGCCAAGAGGCACAAGAATACAAGCTACCTATAGTTAAACCAATTAATAATAAAATTGTGGCGAAACAAGCTGGGTATTGCCAGATACAATTTATTTTGGTTGGGTAATTACCTTCTGTTATCCACAACAACATAAATATGGAAAACAAGATAGTAGTTAAAGATGTAGATAATGGGATACTAAAAATAAGTAATAATAAAATTATATTAATAGCTTGATTAATTATAAAATTATTAGATTTATTGGTAGAAAGCGTTATGGTATTTGTTTTCATAAAAATAAATATACTTAATGTTTTTCCATTTTTTCAATAAACAGTATAAAATGCAAATAATTATAGTTTTCAGAATATTATGTTGAGCAACTCACTTTTGGTTATAACTGGTATAATTATTTTTTTGTTATCTGTAGCGTTAGTACGGATATTTTGTGTTTATGCTAAAAATAAAGGCTTATTAGCTATTCCAAATGCTAGATCTTCTCACCAAGAAATTATACCGCTGGGTGGAGGAATAATTTTTGTTGTATTTTGGTGTCTCGAACTGTTATTGGCTTCCTATTTTAATTGGTTTTCAATTAAAGAATTATTAATCTTTTTGCCCGGTACGCTTATGGTTTCTGTAGTAGGGTATTGGGACGATTATAAAAATTTAACTGCTAAAAAACGGTTGGTAACGCAAGTTTTGGCAAGTATTTTATGTGTTGCTATGGTGGGTGAGATCCATTCTTTACATTTATTTGGTCTTTCTGCTACCTATTTAGGGTATTATGGTATTTTACTTACAATATTAGGTCTAGTGTGGTCGACTAATCTTTATAATTTTATGGATGGATTAGATGGGGTAGCCGCAGTAGAAGCTTTATTTGTTTTTGGAGTTGGTGGTTTATTATTTTGGGATGTAAAAGCTACTAGAATGGCTTTATTAGTATGGTCGATAGTACCTGTGGTTGCGGGATTTTTAGTCTGGAATTGGCCTAAAGCGCGAGTGTTTATGGGTGATGTTGGTAGCTATTGTCTTGGATTTTTAGTAGCTATTTTTTCTTTGATAGGAGATCTTTGGTACAATATTCCTGTTGCATTTTGGATAATTTTATATGGAGTGTTTTGGTTTGATGCAACTATAACCGTTATAAGACGGCTTTGTAGGTGGGAAAATTTGGCGGTAGCTCATAGAGAGCATGCTTGTCAGCGTTTACAAAGAATAGGTTTTTCTCATGCACAAGTGTTAAGTGGTGTTATAGCAGTAAATATTATCTTATCCAGTATAGCTATGTGGATATTTTTTGTTAAACCAAATTATTTAAAATGGGGTTTATTGTTAACGGTTATAATTTTAACTATTATTTATTTAATTATCGAAAAGCTAAAGCCTATGGCGAGAGTTAAATCATAATGTTTTCTTTAATAGAATTAGTTATAGAAAAATGTAGACAAGCAGTAAATACTGCTTATCCAGAATTAAGTACAGAAATAATAGAAGTTACCAGCACTTCACATGCTAAATTTGGTCATTATCAATTAAATAGCGCTATGCGTTTTGCTAAAATTTTAGGTAAACCACCTAGGATTATTGCCGAAAATATTATAACAAAACTTAATAAAGAAGATCTATTTTCTAATATATCTATAGCTGGAGCTGGATTTGTTAATTTTACTTTGGCAGATCATTTTTTGGAACAAAACATAAAATTATTGGTTAAATCTGGAAAATTTTCTTGGGAGCAGTCGACAGTATTGTCTGATAATAAAGTAATCATCGATTTTTCTTCACCAAATATTGCTAAAGATATGCATGTTGGACATTTACGTTCTACGATTATTGGAGATTGTTTAGCTAGAATTTTAGAATTTTTAAATTATGAAGTATTAAGAATTAATCATATTGGTGATTGGGGTACTCAGTTTGGGATGTTGATAGCTTATTTAAAAATTAATAATAAACTATCTCAAACATTAACCCCGTCATTTTTAGTTGATTATTATAAACAGGCTAAAAGTTTATTTGATACAGATCTTAATTTTAAAAAAACAGCACAACAAGAAGTGGTTTTGTTGCAATCTGGAGATCAAGATTCTTTAACAATTTGGAAAAACATTTGCGAAATATCGGCACAAGCTTATAGAGAAATTTATCAATTATTAGACATTAAAATTATAGATAGGGGAGAATCTTTTTATAATGGCATGCTGAGGCAAGTAGTTGATGATTTTGAGGAAAAACATTTATTACAAGAATCTGATGGTGCTAAATGTATTTATTTACCAGGATTTATTAATAGAGAACAAGAGCCTTTGCCAATTATTATTCAAAAATCTGATGGTGGGTATAATTACGCTACTACAGATTTGGCTGCTATAAAACATAGGGTGCAACAGGAACATGCTAATTGGTTAATTTATGTAACAGATAGCGGACAATCTTTACATTTTTCTATGATTTTTGCAGCAGCTAAACAAGTTGGGTATTTGCAAAATGATATGCCACGGGTTGATCATGTACCTTTTGGATTAGTATTACGTAGTGATGGTAAAAAATTTAAAACTAGGGAAGGTGATACTGAAAAGTTAAAAGATTTAATAATTAGGGCGATTTTAAAAGCTAAAGACTTATTATTAATAAGAAATCCTGATTTATTAGAAACAGAATTAGAAAACATGGCCCATATTATGGGAGTTAATGCTATTAAATATGCTGATTTATCTAATAATCGTAACAGTGATTATATGTTTGATTATGAAAAAATGTTGCAATTTACAGGTAACACCGCAGCATTTTTGTCTTATGCTTATGTTCGTATTAATAGCATTAAAAATAAAATTGCTATTAATATAGAAGATCTAATAAATTCAAATGTAAAAATTCAATTAATAGAAAATTATGAACGAGATTTGGCCATAAGGATTTGTAGGTTTCAAGATGCAGTAAAAGCTAGCTTATCTGAATTAATGCCAAATAGATTAACAGATTATTTATATTTATTAGCCGAGGAATTTCATGCGTTTTTTCATCATTGCAGGGTGGAAGGATCTGCCTCTCAGGATAGTAGAATATTATTATGTGAAGCTGTTGCTAAAGTTTTAGCCATGGGTTTTAACTTGCTTGGTCTAAAATTAATTAACAAAATGTAATGGGGGTAGAGCCAAGTGGCGGTTTTGTTTGATTTGGATGGTACTTTAATTGATACTGCTAATGATATTATTTGGGCAATTAATGTATTATGTGTAGAATTAAATAAACCATTGGCAGATGTTAATTTATTAAAAGATAATGTTTCTTTTGGTTTAGAAAAAATTTTAGGAGTCGCTTTAAATGTTAATCCGGAAGATCTCTCTGATATAGAATTAAAAAAGCTAAAAAATAGATTTAAAGAACTATATAAACAATCTAGTTTTGTGTCTAGTAAGTTATTTCCAGGATTAAATTCAATAATTACCAAAATTAAACGTAGGGGTTTAAAGATAGGAGTAGTAACTAATAAAACTTTAGAATTTGCTGTGCCAAATTTAGAAAAAGTAAATTTGTCTAGTAAAATAGATTGTTTAGTGACTTCCGATATGGTACCAAAGCCAAAGCCATCGCCAGATTCAGTATTATTAGCTATAAAGACCTTACAAGTAGATCCTAAAGATTGTTTGTTTATTGGGGATGCTGAGCAAGATATATTAGCTGGTAATGCAGCAGGTGTTAAAACCGCAGTAGCGTTATTTGGTTATGTTGGTGATTCAAAGTTAGCACTAAGTTGGCCGGCTAATTATTTTTTAAAAAAACCAACAGATATTTGGTCGTTAGTAAATTCTTTATATTTTTTAGGCTAAACTATATGTTATGTTTAAAAAATTTTTATTATTATGGTTGATAATTTTAACATGCATAACTGTAAATGCGGATAATATAAGTAATATAGATAATTCTGATAATGAAGCTAATGTTAACCCTAATGTCGAAGTAAAAGTTTATTTAGACGAGATAAAATTAAACAAAGCTACTAAACCAGAAAATAAAATTTATATACAAATTACAGAATATTCTAATATAAGTCATGCTAAAGAGCACAGAATTCCAACATATCCAAAACATTGGTTAAAACGAGATTTATTAAAACTTAAAAACATTATATTGTGGCAAGGGGTAGTTGAATCTTTAGAAACAAAACAATTAATAATATCGTTAGTTGAAAATGAATTTATTTCATTAAGGGGCGACGAATCTTTAGGTAGCATCAAATTAATTTTAGATAATCAAAATCAAGATCAAAATCAAAAAATAAATATTGCTTGGGATAATGCTGGGTTTAAAGAACCAATACAAATTAAAAAAATTATTAATAAAAAATTACCAAACCATATGGTTTTTCAAATGCAAGGAAAACATAGCGATTATCTAGTAAAGTTTTATGTAAAGACTAGATTGCAAAAATAAAAATCAGCATGTAGTAATTACACCAAACTTATAATGTCTATACACTACAATACCGTATAAAAACACTATATTTAATTATATAGATTTTTAATTTATATGTGGAGCGTGTATGAGTGGGCATCATAAAAACAAAAAAAGACAACTTGAACAATTGCTTGAAGATCTTGCAAAAATTGAAATAAAAATAGCAGAGTTTAAGAAAACAACAAAACAATTGTCTGAAAAAATAGTTCAGAGTAAAGAAAACAAGGTGGGATTATTAGTTGCAACTGATGATAATCTAAAAGAATTAAGACAACAAACAGAAGATATACGAGATAATGAGCTAATATTAATTATAGATAGAAAAAATACAGTGACACTTTATGGTGATGAAAGTCACATAGAGTTACAAAAACAAATAGAGTCATTTGTGGAGCATTTAACGGAAAATTGTGATGATGTAATAAAAGATTTGGGTACGTTGCAAGAAAAATGTTTAAAGCAATTGCGTATAGAATTAGATAAACCTACTACTAGTAGTCAATCTAGTTTTATAGTAATTGAGGATAGCGATCAAGAACAAGAAATGCACGCACCGGCAGCAAATGTTGCTTATGAATATACAGCAGAAGATCTTATTTTAATGTTCAAATGTAGATTGGTAGATCAGTTTGGTGGCATAATGCATGAAGTGCCATATCATGATGGTAAACCAATTTATCTTTTAGGAGCTATTGATAACATAGGGCAGGAAAAAGATCCATTAATAAGTAGATTGCGAGGCCATTATGCTGAGCAACCAGGATCACCAGGACCATATGTTATTGTTATTCCTTGTAATTTAGGAGCTAATCATTGGGTTGGTATTATGGTCGAAGTTGATAATAATCATAAGGTAGTTCGGGCAGAATATATTAATTCAATGGGCGGGGAGATTCCTCCAACTTGGCAAAGGCAATTAGAAGCCGTATACCCAGGGATCAGATTACAACAAAAACATTTGTTAAAGCAAAGCGATAGCACTAGTTGTGGGGTCTATACTATAGAAAATTTGTTGTTGTCAGTGATAAATCATCAAAATTCAGGTAACACTGGTAAACCTCAAGATTTAGAGCTTCGTGCCAAACAATTAAAAAGTTTAAGGCAGCACCAGCCTAGAGATTATGATAAATTTTATAAAAGTCAAAGAGAGAATAAACCAATTAGCCTAGCTGTTAATTATGCTAATCACGGGAATAATTCTTCTCAGCAGGATCCTAAAAAAATCAAAGAAATTAGCGAATGCTTGGAAAAATTCCGAGATAAACAAATAAAAACGCAGATATTAACTGCGTTTAGTTTTCAACCAGAAGATGGGCCTAATACACACAGAGAGTATTTAAATAATATTCGTAGAATATTAGAAGATATTCGTTTTAATTTATATGATTTGGAAAATGGTAGCGAAAATGATAAAAATATTTTTAAGCGACTTATTAGAGTGTTATTTATTGCTAATGCCACACAATCTATAAATGCACATGAAATACCTAGTATAATTTTAAATGGAGGATTTCAAGCTCTTGACGAGATCAGAGCCATTGCAGAACAAAATCATCAGACTAACAAAAGATCTAGATCACCATCGCCACCACCGATATTATCAACAAGTTCACAGAGTAGTTTGTCGCCTAAAAAATCTAAACATTCTGATAAACCTAAAGATAACGATGAGAACTCAGATAGTAAAAAACAAGATGGGGGTGGATGTAGTATTATGTAAACTTACATATTAGGTTTTTTTTTAATATCTTTATTGCCATGTTTAATAGTTTTTTGACGTCGATATTCAGCAGTATCTAAGGGTTGTTTGCCGGTATCCCCTCCTAATAGTAGAAATTTTTTAAATGTTTCTTCAATAAGATTTTTTTTATTGAGTATTTCAGAATTAACGGAATTTATTGAATCGTTTGTTTTTAATAGTATAGCTTCAGTTTGAAATAAATGTTGCATGCCACGTAGCATGGTTACTATAGTATTAAGATCTAAATTAAGTTTATCGGCAATGTATTGCAATGAATTGCAATATTGACTTAAATACCAACATTGGATCCAAATTTGTAATGGAATAGTGGAGCTTGATAAAGGGGAACCGGTATCGTCTTCAAACACCGCATTGCAGTCTAGGCATAAATATTTAAAAACGTGGTTTTCAGAAACAGATTGTTTAGTGATATTTCCTGATTGGCAAAATGGGCAATGGATCCCAAATTTCCAACGTTCTTGTCTTAATACATGTAAATAATCTTCATTAGAAAATTCTTTATGAAAAAAACTTAATATTAAATCTCCAATATCCGAATCATCAGTATTGTTAGATAAGTGTTTTTTTAAATTATTAATTTTAGACATAGATAGTTCTCCTATACCTAAAATTCAAAAATAATTATAAAACCTCTGCTACGATAGTTTCTTCTTGTTGCCAGTTTATTGCAATATTTTGTAGATCTTCTAATAACTGTAAATCATCTTGCTGTAGTTTGTCAAAAATATTCATAAGTTGTTTAACTGTTGGTGATAAATTAATATTTTCTAAATTTTTATTGTTATGTTTATCTGATGCTAATACATTTTGTAGTTGGGCAATGTGAGTTTTAATAATTTTATTGTAAGTTGGTATATGTTTTATACTCATTTCTAGTTCTTCTGCTAAAGAAGTATTGCCTAAAAGTTGTTTAATTTTTGTTAAAGAAGTATTTATTTCTGTATCGGTTAATTTCATAATAGATCTCCTTATTAGTTACAAACAGCAGAATTTATAGCGATATCATGTTTTTCAAAATGTTGTAACATTTGTTTAGCTGAATAATTTCTTGATTTAAATTCGTGTATTACGGGTAATAATGTTAGAACAAATTTGTTAATGTTTTCTATATCTTTAATTTGTTCTAGTCTAGTTAATATTTTGTTTATTTGATTTTCGTCCCAATGAGCTTTTTTAAGAGCAGGGATTTGTTGTTTATTAAGTTCTTCGGCAATATTGCCAATAGTGAAGTTGCTTTCTAATAAAGATTCAATAATTGGTTTAATTTGCATAACTACCTCGTTAATTTTTACTCGGTCTAAAACTTTTTGTAATTGACTAAGAACCCATTTACCCCCTTCTGGTGCAGTAAAACCTTCTTCGTTTAATGATTTTACCATTTGCCGTTGAGAATAGCCTTGTTGTTTATAATGAGCCACAATGGGTTGTAATAAGAAAGCAAAAACAATAGCAGCATCTATTTTTGGTTTATTAACCTTACCTATTACTTCTGCAGCATTAGGATTGCCTGATTTAGCAGAAGTTTTGCCAAGCCCTTCTCTTATTAGCCTGCTATGTACTTTCTTTTGTACTTGTGAGTGTTTATATAAAGCGTCCAGTATATCTTGGTTTACGAAAGGTTGATCGCAACAGTAAAAATTAATTCCAGCGGTCAACAAAATATTAACAAAAGATTCTTTGCTAGTTAAAGTCCCAAGTTCCGCTATTACTAACGTTGCGTTTTTTTCTTTACAACACGCTATAGCTTTTTGTAATTGAGACCATTTGCTAGGGCGACGATTTTCTAAAACCTCGGTAAAGGTACTAACTATTTGAGGAGTTTGTTTTTGAGTAGCTAAAAAATCATCTATAGCTTTTTGTTGAGTTTCGTTTTGTTGTGAAACAAAATAAGTAACAAATAAATTTAGCACGGTAACCCTCGTTATAAAATTGTGTTGTTCGTAATGGTTATACTTCTTAAGACCTAATTAGCTAAAGTATAGCTTTGGTTTATTTTTTGACAAGGGTTATTTTGTAAGTATATTTAAATTATTTCTTCGGAACGCTTTGTTAAAATTTCGGCATTAGTTTTAGTAATCAACAGAGTATGTTCCCATTGAGCAGATAATTTATGATCTTTAGTAACAACAGTCCATCCGTCTGGTTTTATTTTAATATTTTTTGTTCCGGCATTAATCATTGGTTCAATAGTAAAAGTCATGCCTTCTTGTAAAATAAAATTATTAACAGAATTGTTACTGTAGTAGTGTATAACTTGAGGGCTTTCATGGAATTCTTTACCAATGCCATGTCCACAATATTCTCTAACTACTGAAAATCCAGCATTTTCGGCATGTTGTTGAATTGTTTGGCCAATAATGCTGCTATTTATGCCTGGTTTTAAAGTTGCAATAGCTAAATATAAACATTCTTGAGTAATTTTAACTAAACGTTTAGCTAAAATAGATGGTTCGCCTACAAAAAACATTTTACTAGAATCACCGTGATAATTATCTTTTATTACGGTGATGTCAATATTAATTATATCTCCATTTTGTAAAATTCTATTTCCGGGAATTCCATGACAAACTTCGTGATTTACTGAAGTGCAGATTGATTTTGGAAAAGGAGAACCATTTGCTCCTAAATAATTTAGTGGAGCTGGAATGGTATGTTGTGTATTTACCATGAAATCGTGACAAATATCGTTTAATTTATTAGTAGTTATCCCTGGTTGGACATATTGTTCAATCATCTCTAACACTTGGGCGGCTAACTTTCCAGCGGTTCGCATTTTTTCTATTTCTGTTGGAGTTTTAATTTTTATTTTATTTTGCATGATGGTTTTTTTTGGGTTATCAAATTTAGTTAACACTAATAAATAAAAAATTAATTATAAACTGTTTTTTTTATACATAAAAGCTTAAAAAACAATTTTCTAGGGAATATGCGATGTTATTTTTTATTTGGGTTTGACAATGATAGTATCATTTGATACTATCAAACAATGCAAGATAAATTTCCACCATTCACTATAACTTCTTTAATTTTAAAAAAATGTCAACAAATAGCCCATGAATTAGGCGTGTTAGAAGGTGCTAAAATTAATTATGCTCCTATAAAATTAAGGAAAGAAAATCAAATTAAAACAATTCAATCTAGTCTTGCAATAGAAGGTAATAGTTTAACAACCGAACAAATTACTGCTCTTTTGGAAGGGAAACGTATTGTTGGTCCTAAAAAAGATATATTAGAAGTTAACAATGCAATTAAAGTTTATTCTAACTTAGAAAAATTGGCTCCACTTTCTATTAGTTCGTTTAAACAAGCTCATAAAATACTCATGAATAATATTATTCAAAATAATGGTCAATGGCGACAAAAAGGTGTTGGGATCTTTAAAGGTCAAAAAATTACTCATGTTGCACCGCCAGCTAGTATGGTCGATCATCTTATTACTAGGTTGTTTAAATTTTTAAATAATAATGCGCTAAATATTCCATGGATTATTAAAGGCAGTGTGTTTCATTATGAATTAGAATTTATTCATCCTTTCTCAGATGGTAATGGTAGGATGGGTAGGTTATGGCAGCAACTTATTTTTATGAAAGAAAATCCAATTTTTCAATATATATCAGTAGAAACTATCATAAAAAAAAACCAAGCCAAATATTATGATGTTCTAGCTAAATGCGACAAAACCGGAGATTCAACTGACTTTATTGGGTTTTCTTTAGAGCAAACTCTTATAGCATTAAAAGAGTATGGTAGATTATCTTCATTAAAACCTATGGATGTTAATATGCGATTACAGCATGCCAAAGAGGTATTACAACATAAATTGTTTTCAAGAAAAAATTACTTAGAATTGTATAGGAACATCTCGTCAGCCACTGCCAGCCGCGATCTAGAGAAAGGCGTAAAATTAAATATTATAACTAAAACTGGCAAGCAAAATTTAACTAGATATAGCTTTAGACGCTGAATAGGTAGAAATAATTTTTGCTGAAAAGTTAATTGTATGATATAAATTGGGCTTATTAATTAAATCACACACATATCAAACTTTAAATTTGGGTGCCGAGTAATCGGTGAGTTTAAAGGATATGTGGAGGCATAACCCAAACATATAAAAAGGAGTAGTATTTATGAGTACTGTTAACGTTAGTATGCAAGATTTGTTTAAAGCTGGCGTACATTATGGTCACTTAACTAGATTTCGCAACCCAAAAATGCAAGAATATATCTATGGGGTTAGTAATCAGGTTAACATAATAAATTTAGAGAAAACTGTCCCATTATTTAAAAATGCTTTAAAACTAATAGAAAAAATTGCTAGTTATGGTGGAAAAATTTTATTTGTAGGTACTAAAAGAGCTGCTAGAGAAATTATTTATAACGAAGCAAATAGATGCGGCATGCCATATGTTAATTACCGTTGGTTAGGCGGTATGTTAACAAATTACAAAACTATTAAACAATCTATTCGTAGATTAGAAGAATTAACTAAAATGCAAGAAGATGGAACTTTAAAGCATTTAACTAAAAAAGAAACTTTAACTATTTCAAGAGAATTAAGCAAATTAAAAGATAGTTTAGGTGGCATAAAAAACATGAAAGGCTTACCAGATGCTATTTTTGTTATTGATGTTGGGCATGAAGGTATTGCAGTTAAAGAAGCAAATCGTATTAAAATTCCAGTAATCGGTATAGTAGATACTAATAGCGATCCAGATATAGTTAACTATGTAATTCCAGGTAATGATGATTCCATGCGTGCGATTTCACTGTACTGTAGTCTTGTGGCAGAAACTATTTTAAGTACTAAAAATGAGAAAAGTGCGATTATTGCAGCTAAATATGGTGAAAGTTTCGTAGAGGTAAATGAAGCTGCTACTTTAGAGCATAAAAAAGCATAAATAAAAAAGCATCGAGGAAAGTATATGACAATAGTTATTAATGCAGGATTAGTAAAAACCTTAAGAGATAAGACTAACGTTAGTATGATGGAGTGTAAACATGCTTTACAAAAAACTAATGGTAATATTGAGGAAGCTATTGATTTGTTACGTAAATCTGGTATTGCCGCGGCTGTAAAAAAACAGTCTAGAGTTGCAGCTGAAGGTTTAGTAGTTCTTAGTAGTAATAAAGATAAAACTCAAGTTGCTATTTTAGAAATTAATTGTGAGACAGATTTTGTTGCAAAAAACAGTAAGTTATTAGATTTTGCAAATAAAGTTGTAAATTTAATTTTAGCGACTAAAATTTTTGAACTTGATAATTTAATACAACAAAAACTTAATAATCAAGAAACAGTAGAAGAAGCTAGATTAACTTTGGTTAGTCAGTTAGGTGAAAACATAGTGTTGCGTAGAATAGATTTATGTACTGCTGAGCAAGGTCAAGTATTAGGTAGCTATGTTCATGGGGGTGGAGTAGGGTTGCCCGCTAAAATAGTTAGCGTGATTTGTTTAGAAGGTGGTAATGCAGATTTAGCTCGCGATATTGCTATGCATGCAGCTGCTATGCGTCCAGAATATATTACAATTGTTGATGTACCTGCAGCTAGGTTAAAAAAAGAAGAAGAAATTTTTATGGAACAAACCAAGCTTAATAATTCTGATAAACCAGAAGATATTTTGAAAAAAATTGTTGCAGGAAGAGTAGCCAAGTTTTTTAAAGAAATTACCTTATTGGATCAGGTATTTGTAAAAGACTCAGAAATAACAATTGCTAAATTGTTAGCTAAAAATAATGCTAAAGTAATTAAAATGCTTCGTTTAGAAGTTGGTGAAGGTATAGAAAAAAAATGAATGTATAATATAAATAATTATGAACAATAAAATTATATATAATAGAATATTGTTAAAATTTAGCGGGGAAGCATTAGCAGGAGGTGGCCATAGCCATGGTAAATTTAGTATAGATCCGCAAGTTATAGAGAAATTAGTACAAGATATTGCTGAACTTATTGAACAAAAAATACAAATTGGTTTAGTAGTTGGCGGTGGTAATTTATTTCGTGGTGAAACTCTTGCCGAACTTGGGTTAACGAATAGAGTTACTGGTGATCAAATGGGTATGTTAGCAACAGTAATGAATGCATTGGTTTTAGAAAATGCTTTTGAACGTGCTGGGTTTGATGTAAGAGTTATGTCTGCTATTTCAATGAAAGGCATAGTAGAAGCTTATAATCGTAAAAAAGCAATTAGACATTTAGAAAAAAATCGGGTAGTAATTTTTGCTGGAGGTACTGGTAATCCATTAGTTACTACGGATTCAGCGGCTAGTTTGAGAGCTTTGGAAATTAATGCAAATGTTTTACTTAAAGCTACTCAAGTAGATGGCATTTATTCGCATGATCCAAAAAAACATAGCGCAGCTATCCATTATGCAAAACTAACTTATACGGAAGCCTTACAGAAAGAATTAGGGATAATGGATTTAAATGCCTTCATTCAATGTAGAGATTACAATATGAAAATTATAGTATTTAATATAAATAAGCCAAAGGCTCTATTAAATATAATTTATGGTAAAAACGAAGGGACAATAGTAGAAGGGTAATAAAATTATGCCAGATTTAAATAGCATTTATAAAGATGCAGAACAAAAAATGCAGAAAAATTTTGAAGGTTTTAGTAAAGACTTGTCTAAAATTCGTACCGATAGAGCACATCCTAATTTATTAGAAAATATTTTAGTTGAATATTATGATCAACGAACTGCTTTATTTAAAATGGCTAATATAATAGTTGAAGATGCTAGAACTTTAAGCATTACTCCGTTTGATAAAAGTGCTATTACGGCTATAGAAAAAGCAATTGTTGCTGCAAATTTAGGGTTAAATCCAGTTGTAATGGGAACTATAGTACGTGTACCAATACCACCATTAACCGAAGAGCGCAGGAAAACTTTAGTTAAACAAATTAAAGCTGATGCTGAAAATGGTAGAGTAGCCATTCGTAATGTGCGTCGTGATGCTAATACTCAGGTTAAAGCCCTATCTAAGAATAAAGAGATTAGCCTGAATGATGAAAAAACTGCTGAAAACAAAATTCAAAAATTAACTGATCAATATATTAATCAAATCGATAAATTAAGTCATACTAAAGAAACTGAAATAATGAAAATTTAAATTATGTAGTAATTGGTATGAGCAACTCGAGTAACCCGAAGCACATTGCGGTAATTTTAGATGGAAATGGTAGGTGGGCATTAAATCGTTCGCTGCCTCGTGTTGTGGGTCATCAAAAAGGGGTCGATGCAGCTCGTAATTTAGTACAGATGTGCATAGATTACCGTATCGAAATTTTAAGTTTGTTTGCATTTAGTAGTGAGAATTGGCGTAGACCAAAACAAGAAGTTTCTATGTTAATGAATTTATGTCTTAAATTATTAACAGAAGAAATAAAAGAGTTACATGAAAATCAAGTTAAATTGCAAATTATTGGCGATATTATGCCATTATCATTAACTTTAAAAGAAGCTATTAATCATGCTACATCATTAACGGCTAATAATAATGGACTAATATTGAACATTGCTATTAACTATGGCGGTAAATGGGATATAGTAAATGCTATACGACAAATAGCTAAAGAGATCCAAAATTCTAATTTAAGTATAGAAGATCTTAACGAACAATTAGTATCTTCTCATCTTAGTTTAAGAGGATTGCCTGATCCAGACTTATTTATAAGAACTAGTGGGGAACATAGAATTAGTAATTTTTTTTTATGGCAATCTGCTTATACAGAATTGTTTTTTACAGATACTTTATGGCCTGATTTTAGTATTAAAGAATTTCAGCAAGCTTTACAGTTTTTTAATTCTAGAACTAGAAGATTTGGTGGTTTAGTTAAAGAAAATGCTTAAAAAACGGATCTTAACAATTAGTATTTTATTGCCATTATTTATATGGTTACTATTGTATGCATCTCAAGAAGTATTTTTATCAGCAACATCAACTGTAATGATTATTGCGGTTTTTGAATGGTTAAAATTATTAAAATCTAATGATACATTAAAAAACTTAGTGAATATAATTATTTTGTTTTTAATGTTCTTTTTTGTAACTAAGGCTTATTGGGCTGATCCTTTTGTTATTACTAAAATTGTGTTGTTGTCTAATGTTTTTTGGGTAATAATTTTTTTAGATATTTTATTATATTCAAAATTTACTTTTATAGAGCGATTACACTTTAATACAATTTATAATTATTTAAGTTGTTTTTTTGCGTTGGTACCATGTTGGTTGTCAATCAATTACATGCAGGTGTATAACAAATCTTTATTATTGTTTGGTTGTTTGATTATTATTGCAGCAGATGTTGGAGCATATATTTTTGGAAAATTATTTGGCAAACATAAATTAACTAAAATTAGCCCTAATAAAACTTGGGAGGGAATATTAGGAGGGTATTTGGGAGCTATACTGGTAGCAATTGGATATATAGTATTTTGTACTGCTAGCGTTGATGGGAAATTTATTTTAAGAATTATATTATTGACCAATGTAACATTTATGTTTTCAGTTGTTGGGGATTTATTTGAAAGTTTAGTTAAACGTATCAGTGGAGTTAAAGACAGTGGTAATATTTTGCCAGGGCACGGGGGGATTTTAGACAGAATAGATAGTTTTTGTTCTGGGATCCCGGTATTTTTAATGGGAGTTTTACTGTATCAGTTATGAATAATAAAGATAATTTATTTGCGCAAGTACCAATGGAATTTATTGGACCTGTAAAAATTAGTAGTCAGGAATTAACAGGTGAATTTAAAGTGCCTATGGCAACATTTGAAACCCCATTATGGCCATCTTGTAATCGTGGGGCAAAAGTGTCCAGGTTAACCGATGAGGGTATTTCTGTAGTCATAGTTAAAGATAATATGACTCGTTCAATATTACTACAAGCGTTAAATGCTAAGTATCTGGAAAATGTATTAGTTGATCTTAGAAAACGGTTTAAAGAGATAAGTATTATTGCAGCTAAAAATAGTAAATTTGTAAGTTTACAAGAATGGCACGAACAAATAGTTGGTAATTTGATTTATTTACGATTTAGTTTTGATACCAAAGATGCGTCTGGCCATAATATGGCAACGTTAGCTGCAGAGAATATCTTAAATTGGCTTATAGTAGAATATCCGCAACTAAAACACGTGTCTATTTCAGGAAATTATTGTACCGATAAAAAAGTATCAGCGGTTAATGGTATTTTAGGGCGTGGTAAATATGTAGTTGCAGAAATTATTATTCCTAGAGATATAATTGTAAATGTGTTGAACTCTACCCCAGAAAAAATTACTGAACTAAATATTAAAAAAAATTTAATTGGTGGGATATTAGCCGGCAGTTTAAGAAGCGCTAATGCACATTTTGCTAATATGCTTTTGGCTATTTATTTGGCAACTGGTCAGGATGCTGCTAATATAATAGAGGGATCGCAGGGGATTGTGCATGCCGAGGTTGTTGAAGAAAGCTTATATTTTTCTGTAACGTTGCCAAATTTAATTGTTGGTACCGTTGGAAATGGTAAAGATTTGCCATTTGTGCAAAAAAATTTTAAAGGTATGGGTTGCGATAATTTAAATTCTAGGAGATTAGCTATTATTGTAGCATCGAGCGTATTATGTGGAGAATTGTCATTACTAGCAGCACAGACTAATCCAGGAGAATTAATGCGTACTCACTTTAATTTTGAAAGATCTAAGCAAGGTATAAAATAGTTATGAGAACAGTGTTTAGTGCTAAAGCTCCAGCTAAATTAATTATTTCCGGAGAACATGCAGTAACTTATGGTGCTCCGGCCATAGCGATGGCCATTAATCAATATGTAGTAACTACGGTTGGTTGGGCGCAACAAAAAACTGTTAATCCAGTAATAAATTTTAACTTATCAGCGCTTAGATATGCTAAGTCACACCCAATAAAAACGTTATTTTTGTTAGCAAATCGTTTACAAAATAATTATAATGCATTTCTAAATGGTAATTGTAGTATTAGAGAAGTTATAAAAAAACCATTTGAATTATTACAATATTCAGTAACTAATTTGCTGGAAAGATTACAATTACAATTATCACGCAGTTTAGATATTCAAGTAGATTCTAGTATTCCGATTGGTTCAGGATTGGGTTCATCTGCAGCAGTTATTATTAGTTGTCTGAGATCTTTGGTTCATTTATTCAAACTTAAATGGGATCCAAGTAAATTTTTAAAAATAGGAACAGATATAGAAAATTTACAGCACGGTAAATCTAGTGGGATAGATTTATATACTTCTACTTTTGGAGGTGGAGTTTATTTTAATAGTAACTATTTAAATCAAGCACAAAAAATTGTATTGCCAAATTTTGATTTTAAAATTGTTAATACTGGCATGCCAGCCGCAACTACAGGTGAATGTGTAGCTAAAGTGCAAGACTATTTCCTTAAAGCAGATCTGAATTTAATTAGTAAATTTTCTGAAATTACATCTATTATTAAACAAGCGTTAATTACTAATAATAGATCTCAATTTATAGAGGCAATAAAAGAAAATCATGCGTTGTTGTGTGCAATTCAAGTAGTGCCACAAAAAGTACAAGCGTTTATTGAGGAAGTGGAAATTTTAGGTGGGGCTGCAAAAATTTGTGGTGCTGGTAGTGTTTATGGTGATAATGCTGGAGTATTATTGTTAATCGGAGATCAGTCAAAAATTGCTAAAATTGCTGCTAAGTATAACTATAAAATACAGGATGCTAGTGTTGATTTTGGTGGAGTAACTATTGTCTAAGGTTTCTGTACCAGGTTCTATAATGTTATTTGGTGAACACGCAGTATTGCGTGGCAAAATGGCGATTGTTGCTGCCGTTGATTTTAGATTGCAGGTTAATTTAATTTTTAATAATAATAATAAAATTTATATTACATCTAGTTTTGGAAATAAAGAATTTGATTTAAATGATTTAAATTCTATGGAAATAAATATTACTGGATGGCAATTTGTAATGGCTAGTATTAAATATTTTAATTTACAACAAAAAATTAATATGGGGTTTAGCTTATCAATAGAAGATGGTAATTTAAAAAATTCTGTTGGTTTTGGTTCTTCTGCAGCAGTTGTTGTTGGGGTGTTAGCAGTTTTAAATGACGTTTTTTCTAAGAACAGATCAGAACAAGATTTGTTTAAACAGTCGTTATCTGTAGTGCATCAAGTGCAAAATGGTCATGGTTCCGGGGCGGATCTTGCTGCCAGTATTTATGGTGGAATTATTAGTTTTAAAGATTTTAGAGTACAAAAAATTTTAAAAAAATCTTTTGATTTAACGGCAGTATATTGTGGTTATAAAACTAAAACCACTGATGTTATAAAAATTATTAATAATAAAATTGTTAAGAATAAGAAATTATATAATTATATTTTTAATACCCTGAATAATTGCAGTAAATTAGCAATGTCTGCGGTAAAACTAGAAGATTTACAGGTAATTGGTAAACTTATGAATATTGCTCATGGATTAATGACAGGTATGGGGGTGGTTGATGCGAATTTAGATCAATTAGCATGTACTTTACGAGCACAAAGCACAATTTATGGAGCAAAAATTTCTGGTGCTGGATTGGGTGATTGTATAATTGGTTTAGGTAAATTAACTAAAAACTTATTTAAAGAAAATCAATTTGATATTCAAACTACTATGCAAGGTTTAATATGGTTAGAGTAGGTACAGCCTTTGCACCCAGCAATATTGCTTTATGTAAGTATTGGGGTAAGAGAGATACAAATCTTAATTTACCAGTTAATTCTAGTTTGTCTATTTCTTTAGGTAATAAAGGTGCCGTTACTAAAGTATCTGTTAATAATATAGATCAAGTTATTTTAAATAATAATTTAATTTCCGAACAAAATAATTTTTATAAAAAAATTGTAAGTTTTTTAAATTTATTGCGAGATCAAAATGTATTAACAAATAAAAAAATGTTTTTTAAAATAGATACATATTCTAATTTACCTATAGCCGCCGGATTAGCATCTTCTGCTAGTGGTTTTGCAGCTTTGGTTAAAGCTTTAGATCAATTATTTAATTGGGATTTATCACTAAAACAGTTATCAATTTTAGCGAGATTAGGTAGTGGTAGTGCTAGCCGTTCATTATGGAATGGTTTTGTAAAATGGCATGCCGGCATAAAAGAGGATGGTACGGATTCTTTTGCTGAACCTATAGATTTGGTATGGCCAGAGTTATGTGTTGGACTATTGGTGGTGGATAATCAAGAAAAATATATAAGTTCTAGGGAAGCCATGCAAATTAGTGTAAAAACTTCCCCATTATATTATGCTTGGCAACAACTAGCCACTAAAGATTTAAATACTTTAGAGACCTCTATAAAAATTAAAAATTTTTCTTTGTTTGGTGCTACAGCAGAAGCTAATGCTTTGGCTATGCATGCAATTATGTTATCATCTAGACCTGCTATTATATACTCTAATTCTAATACAATAAGTAATATTAAAAAAATTTGGAAATTAAGGCACCACGACAATATAAATTTATATTTTACTCAGGATGCTGGACCTAATTTAAAATTATTGTTTTTATATAAAGACTTTGCCATAGTAAAAGAGGCTTTTCCTGAGTTAGAGTTAATTAGACCATTTGCTGTAGAGGTAGAGAAGAGGTGAATAAATTAGTATTAGTTGATGAGCATGACAACATAATTGGTACCGAAGAAAAAATGGTGGTTCATCAATTAGGGATGTTGCATAGGGCGTTTTCGATCTTTATATTTAGAAAACAGCAAGGTGTTTTACAAGTGCTATTACAAAAACGTCAACGTAACAAATATCATAGTGGTGGTTTATGGACCAATAGTTGTTGTGGGCATCCAGGTATTAATGAAGAAATAATATTTGCTGGTAATCGTAGATTACAAGAAGAATTAGGTATAGATATTCCATTGCATTATTTAGATAATTTTATCTATAAATCTGAATTTACCAATAACCTTACAGAACATGAGTTAGATCATATATTAATTGGCATATATAAAGAACAGCGTATTAAGTTAGATCCTAACGAAGTAGAGGATATAAAATGGAGCGATTTACCTGAACTAGAACAAGAGTTATTGGCTGTTCCAGAAAATTTTACAGTATGGCTACCATTAGCTTGGTCGATTGTTAAAAATAACTTATCATTTATAAATACCCTTTTTAAATAATAAGGTTACTAATGAATATTTTTTGTGCTGTCATAGGATTTATTCTAGGAATTGGCTTATTAGTCATAGTACATGAACTTGGTCATTTTTATGTGGCAAGATTATTTAATGTTAGGGTATTACGATTTTCTATTGGCTTTGGTCCATCAAAACCTATATGGTACGATAAACTAGGTACCGAGTATGTTATTTCTGCGATACCATTAGGCGGATATATAAAATTATTAGATACTTTGGAGTTTAACAAAGATATTGATCAACGTATGGCCATGGATAAAAAATCACCATTGATCAGAATGTTGATTTTTTTAGCAGGTCCAATAAGTAGTATTTTGTTTGCTGTATTATTATATTGGGTAGTATTTATGATGGGAATTTCTATTATGGTTCCTATTTTAGGTACTATACATAAAGGAACATCCGCCGATCTTGCTAAGTTAAAGTCTGGATTTGAAATAATTAAAATTAACGATCAAGTAATACACGATTGGGAAGAGGTTGCTAGTACTTTAATTGATAATTTTAGGAAAAAAAATAAATTAGTAACATTAGAAGCATATGATCGAAAAACTACTAAACATTCTATTCATACTTTAAGTTTAAACAATTTAAATATTAATGATAATAAAGGAGATCTTTTAATAACCTTGGGTTTAGAGCCTCTACAATTAGTAGAATCAAGTATTAGCGAAGTAGTACCGAAACACCCTGCTTCTGAAGCGGGAATTAAATCAGGAGACATAATTATTTCTGTAGACAATTTACCCATGAAAGATGGGGCAGAAGTTTCTGAATACATACACAAAAAAGCTGAACAAAAAATTAAACTGAAAATTAAACGTAATAAAAAAATTTTAGATTTTGTTGTGGTACCAATAAGAAAAACTTCTTTTAGTGGAGAAAAAATCGGATTAATTGGAATAAAGTACCATAATAAACCATATCCTAAGGAGTGGTTCAAAATCCGTAAATATGGGGTTGTAGATAGTTTTTATAAGGCTGTTGTTAAAACTTATAACTATACTAAATTAAGTGGATATATTTTGTACGAAACAATTATTGGTAAAATGTCTTTAAAAAATATGGCTGGACCAATTGCTATTGGGTATTATGCCGGACAGAGTATACAAAGTGGTTTAGAATATTTTTTAAGTTTTTTAGGAGTAATTAGTATTGGTTTAGGGGTATTAAATTTATTGCCAGTACCGTGGCTAGATGGTGGATCGGTAGCGCACTGTATGTACGAGGGATTAGTTGGCAAACCAGCTCCGCAGAAAGCTGTAATGTTAGCAAGAGCTTTTGGGTTGGTGTTTTTAGTATTGTTGACGATTTTAGTTTTTGTAAATGATCTAGCTAGATTTTAATTTGTTAAGTTTTAAGGGAACATAAGATTAATATTAAATTTAAAGGATTTAAATTTAAAGGTTTTAGCTTAGTAGAGCTCATGGTAGTACTTTCTATATTAGCTATAATATCTGCGATAGGAATTACTAAGTATACTGCTTATTTAAAGCGTGCCGGAGTTGTTAATGCGGCAAATTATGCTCAATCTATTAAAGATAGATTAATGCTTTATTATGCAGATCAGGAACAATTTCCAACAGGAGCCAATGCTACAGAAATAAATAATACTCCGATTGATTCAAATTCTAGACAATACGTTACTAGTCTTAATTATTTGAGTGGTAGTTCTTGTACTAATAGTTTACCAACAAGTATTCAAAATAGTCTTGGAGGGACTACTAATGTTTTAGCTTGTGTACAAGTAACTGTAAACAGCCAATTTTTACCTTCTTCTGATCCATCGGTACCTTCAGCAACAATATATTTAGTAATATCACAAGACGGAACGGAGTTAACGAGTAATCAATTTTCTGTTGGTGTAGATCCAAAATATACTCCAAATGGTTATAAAACTGCCTGTAATGGTAATCAAATATTAAGTGGAAGTAGTTGTGGGTGTAGCTCTACTAATTTTATAAATGGTGGTAACTGTTTTACAATGCCGGCCAACTCTAATCCAGTAGTATCATCAGGGGGAGCCAACGTAGGGTATAATTGTTGGGCTGGGTATTATAACGATACTTCTCAAGGAACTTATCTTTGTAGCGCATGTCCGACAGGTACTTATTCAGCGGCTGGGTCAAGTAGTTGTACTCCATGTTCTGCAGGTACTTATTCAACAACACCTGTAGCCAGCTCTTCAACTGCATGTGCTAATTGTCCTGCTGGCACTGCTTCATCAATAGTTGGAGCAAATTCTGCAAGTGCTTGTATTCCGTGCTCACCTAATCAGTGGTCGTCACCTGGGCTTGCTGCATGTACTCCTTGTGTAGGATGTAGCGGAGCCAGTTGTAATGCTGCATCTGGTTGTTCAACGTGTGCGGCTGGTAGTGTAAAGATAGGAGCTTCCTGTACTAGTTGTACTGCTGGCAGCACATGGTCGGCAGGTGGTAGTGCTACTTCTTGTAATAATTGTACAGGGTGCACAGGGAGTAGTTGCGGTGTTACCGTTGGGTGTACGTCGTGTGCGGGTGGAAATATAATAAGTGGTGGAAATTGTGCTGGTTGTACTGGTAGCACGTGGTCTGCAGGTGGTAGTGCTACTTCTTGTAGTGCTTGTGCAACTGGGATGGTAAGCGGAACTTGTGCTTCATCTAACTATTCATGTGTCGTTAATGCCAGCATGAGTAGCAATGTTTGTTCATGTAATTCTGGTTACTATCAAACTGGTTCATCATGTAGTGCTTGTGCAGGCGGTTTAGTAACAGGAACTTGTTCCGGTACATCTAATTATTCTTGTGTTGCTAACGCCACTATGAGTAACAATGTTTGCTCTTGTAACTCTGGTTACTATCAATCTGGTTCATCATGTAATGCTTGTGCTGGCGGTGGCCAGCTATTAACAGGAACTTGTTCTGGTACATCTAATTATTCTTGTGTTGCTAACGCCACTATGAGTAACAATGTTTGCTCTTGTAACTCTGGTTACTATCAATCTGGTTCATCATGTAATGCTTGTGCAGGCGGCCAGTTAGTAACAGGAACTTGTTCCGGTACATCTAATTATTCATGTGTCGGTAATGCCAGCATGAGTAGCAATGTTTGTTCATGTAATTCTGGTTACTATCAAACTGGTTCATCATGTAGTGCTTGTGCAGGCGGCCAGTTAATAACAGGAACTTGTTCTGGTACATCTAATTATTCTTGTGTTGCTAACGCCAGCATGAGTAGCAATGTTTGTTCTTGTAACTCTGGTTACTATCAATCTGGTTCATCGTGTAATGCTTGTGCGAGTGGTGCAGTAGCTGGAACTTGTTCTGGTACATCCAATTATTCTTGTATTGCTAATGCCACTATGAGTAATAATGTTTGCGCATGTAATAGTGGTTATAGCTATAACTCTAGCAATAACACATGTAGGTTTAATTGCCCATCTAATCAAGTTTATGTTAACGGTAGCTGTACTTGTCCATCCTCGTTACCTTATCAGGATACTGTAGGTTATCAATACTATAATCAGAATTTGTGTGTGGCAACATGTAATAATAGCGCTCAAGGTAACGTCTTGGTTGATTCAGGTAATTGCGTTGCTGGTTGTGCTGATAATTTTGGTTATACAAATATAACAGATCAAAATGGTAACTCTATTCATCAATGCACTGCTTGTCCTTCTGGCTCATCTACTAGTGGTAATGGAAATAGTACAAACGTCAATTGGTGTACATGTACAAGTAGCACTCCAGTTTGGACTAGTGTGTACGGTATTTGTTATGCTTGCCCAACGAACTCTAGTACTACTGGAACTGGACCAGCAGTCTATGGCAGCTGTAACTGTCCGAATAACACGTATTATATAAATAATGGCAATTGTACAAAATGTCCTTCAGGATCGTCTCCTAATGGATGTGGGTTTAACAATTTGGCAGATTCAAACTGTAAGTGCAATAAGGCTAATCCGTATTATTCAGGTGGTTGTCTTGCATGTACAGGCGGGGTAACTGTTTCAGGTACGGGTTGGTGTAGCTATAATTGTCCAGCTGGACAATATTGGCCTGGCATGATTTCATGTCTACCAATTCCTTCAGATCATTTTAGTAGCTGTAATTAGCTTATTGATCCAAATTCCTCTAAATATGTTACTAAACTTAGGTATGCTAATAGCTGTCGAATTTATTTAATATGATTTTTAAAATTAGCTTGTTCCACTAAATATTGTGCTAACAAAGGAACCGGCCTACCGGTTGCATTGTGGAACTTACCTTCAATAATGGTAGCAGTGCCTGCAATGTCTAAATGAGCCCAATTATAATTTTCGGCAAATTTTTCCAAGAAACAAGCAGCAGTTATACTACCAGCATTTGGGCCGCCAATATTAGCAATATCTGCAATATTACTGTCTAATTGTTTGTGGTATTCTTCGGTGATCGGAAATTGCCAAACTTTATCGCAGCTAATGTTGCCAGCTGCAATTAACTGATCTGCTAGTTCTTGTTTATTACTGAATAATCCGCTGTAATGGGTTCCTAATGCTACTATACAAGCACCAGTTAAAGTGGCAATATCTATAACTGCTTTTGGATTAAATTTTTTACAATAGGTAAGTGCTTCGCACAAAATTAGTCGACCTTCGGCATCAGTATTTAAAATTTCTACGGTTAAACCAGACATAGTAGTTACTACATCTTCTGGTCTACTAGCAGTGCCACCAGGCATATTTTCTGCAACAGCAATAATTCCTACTATATTTAAATTTAAGTTCATTTCAATGGCGAAATGAATTAATCCTAAAACTGTTGCGGCGCCACTCATATCGTATTTCATGCCGAGCATGGAATTAGCGGGTTTTAAAGAAATACCGCCAGTATCAAATGTTATGCCTTTGCCAACTAAAACTATTGGTGATGTTTTGGTTTTTTTATTGTTACTTTTATGGCCATTGTATTCTAGACAAATTAATTTTGGTGGCTGAGGGCTACCTTGACTGACCGCTAAAAATGCCCCCATATTTAATTTTTCTAAATCTTTTTTTTCTAAAATTGTTAATTTAATTTTGGAAGATGTTTTACTTAAATCTAAAGCAGATTTTGCCATAAAAGTAGTAGTACAGATATTAGGCGGAGTATTACCTAAATCTTTAGTAAATTTACAAGCGCTAGTTACTGCTAATGCATATGGTAAAACTAATTTAGCAGCAGCAAGATCTTGAGAGTTAATAATAAAATCGATATTAATTATTTTATTGGTTAAATTTTTATTATTAGATTTTTTAGATTTATATTTATCGAAAGTATATAAATGGTTTTGTAAATCAATAATGGTTTGATAAAATTGCCAATTAAAATTACGATTGTTAATATGAACATTATTTAAGCATAATGTTATATTTGTAATATTATATTTATTAAAATTAGAATGAATGTTTTTAATCAGGGATATAAATTGAAAATCAGATAATTTATGTTCTTTGCCGGTCGAAATTAATAATAATCTAGTTGCGTTAAGATTAGGGACATTAAACAATAATATTGATTTGTTAATATTAGAATCTAAATGTAGTTCTTCTTGTGTTATGATATTTTTTATATATTCTAAAGTATTTTTAGGAAGCTTTAATTTAGGTAAAGAACTTGTTGTGCAAATTAAACAATCCGTAGATAATTTTTCTATGTTAGTCGTAGAGCTTGGTTTGATCTGAAATTTCATAATTATCCTTTATCTAATATAAAATACTTTTATGTTATTTATTTATATACTGAATGCATATGAGTTTTCGGTGTTCTATAAATTAAAAGGCTGTTTGTCTAAGCCCGCATGGGCGAGTTTACAGCTTTTTAATTTTAGAATACCGAAAATTCATATGCATTCAGTATATATAAGAGAATTATAATGTTGTTACTCAGAAAATACATCATAAAAGAAATATTATTATATTTTATCGCAATAATTTTTCTACTTTTTTTTATATCTACTACTAATAAGTTTATTGGGTTATTAACTCAAGTAGCAAGCGGCAAATTACCATTTAATATGGCTTGTCAGGGAATACTGCTATACACCCCAGAATTATTAGGAGTATTAATTCCTGTTAGTTTATTTATAGCTACGCTATTTGTAATTAGTAAATTATATGCCGATAACGAAATAGCCGTGCTATTTATTTCTGGTTTAAGTTGGCGTTTTTTAATTGGTACAGTAATAATAATTGCGACTATAACAGCAGGGTTAACAGCAAGTTTAACCTTGTGGTTAACGCCAATTACAGTAAAAATGCGAGAAGCAATCTTGTCGAAAGGTGAAACATTGGGGATTGTAAATTCGATTATTCCGGGGCGGTTTCAAATAGTTAATGATGGTAAGCAAGTATTTTATGTGGGTAATTTAGAAGATAAAAATGAAGAAAATCAAATACAAGACGTATTTATTGCAACCAATACAGACAATAAAGCAGACACTTTAGTTATAACAGCTAAAACCGGTAAGGTTAAGACATTAGAAGATCAAGATGGTAGTTTTTTAGTATTACAAAATGGACATAGGTATGCCGGAGTAACGGGTGCTCTTAATTTTTCTGTTATTGATTTTGCGGAATACGGTAAACAATTGTTGCCAAAAAATCAAGAAATACCAACTAATATACATAGATTGCAAAATACTAGTGAAATTTGGAGGTCTAACAATCCAGGAGAAAATGCTGAATGGCAATGGCGCATGGCAATGCCGATTTCCGTATTAATTTTAGCTGTTTTAGCGATAAGTTTGGCTAAAGTGTCACCGCGACAAGGTAGATTTGCTAAATTTTTACCAGCAATTTTACTGTTTATTATATATTTTAATGCAATGCTTTTAATGCGTCGTTTAGTCTCTATGGGAGATTTTAATAATAGTATATATGGTGTTTGGATTGTGCATATGGTTTTTTTAGTTTTGGCATTATGGTTATTATTACAATCTAGTGGATGGTTGTTATATTTAAGAAAAAAATTTTTATTTTAAAGGTTTATTAATTAATATGCGTATTATTGCTAATTATATTGGGATCAATTTATTAAAGGGAATTGGTTTAGTAGCGATTTTATTATTAGGAATAGATTTATTTTTTTATTTAATAAATGAATTACGGTTTGTAGGTACAGGAGATTATAATTTATTTAGTGCATTTGAATTTATCGTACTTACTATTCCTAGAAAATTATATATTATGTCGCCGTTAGCAGCATTAATAGGTTCATTGTTAGTACTTGGTTCAATGGCTAAAAATTGTGAATTAGTAGCAATGCGAACAGTTGGGATCTCGGTTAATAAAATTGCTTTATTTGGTAGCTATTATGTATTGTTATTTACAATTTTAGTTTTTTTAGGGGGGGAGTTATTAGCACCTAAAATAGAATTGTTTGCGCAAAAAAGAAAAACGTTTGCTTTAAGTCAAGGTAAGGCTATTTATACTGCTTATGGAACTTGGATTAGAACTGGTAATAAATTTATTCATGTGGCTAGAATAAAAGATCACAATACTTTAAATAATGTTACTATTTATGAATTGGATCAAGATTTAAAATTAAAACAATCCAGTTTTGCTGAAACCGTTAAATTAATTAGGGTTAATAATGTTAACGATAGTATTTGGGAATTAAAAAACGTAATTGTTACTGATTTTACTGACGCAACTAATGGGAAAACTAAAGGGATCAAATTAGCTAAAATAAACAATAAAGAAGAGCAAAATTTATTAGATTTAAATATTTTGCAAACCGCTAATATAAAACATTTAGAACGTTTATCAATAAAAAATTTAACTACTATTATTAAAGATAGAGTGGCAAACAATTTAACAGTTACAGATTATAGGGTTGCTTTTTGGAAAAAAATTGTTCAACCTTTTTCTATATTAATTATGAGCTATTTAGCCGTACCGTTTGTTTTAGGACCATTGCGTTCTTGTTCTAGGGGATTAAGATTAATGGTTGGAGTAATATTAGGGTTTAGTTTCTATCTACTTAATGCTCTATTTTGTCCGTTAGTTACAGTTATTAATTTTCCACCAAGCATAGCGGTTATTTTACCACCAATGATTTTTTTATCTTTAGCGTTGTATTTAGCGGTAAGAGCCTGAGTATGCTAGAATATGTAAATGCAGAAAAAAATTAAAGAAGTTTTTAAAGAAAATTTAGTGTGGATTAATATTCTTTTGGTATCCATAAGTTGTATATGTTTGCAACAATTTTTTAATAAAAAATTAAATGTTAAAATAGCGGCCGTTGAACAAGAACAACAAGTGTTTATGGAACAATTTAATAATAAATTATTAAAAGTAAATAAGCAGCTTATGGCGGTTAAAGAAGAAAATAGAAATTTGCAGACTATAAATCAAGTTTTGGAGAAAAAATCAAAAGAATTTCAATTTGCTCAAAATGATACAGAATATAAAATTTCCGCCCTTAACGATCAAAAACTGCAATTAGAAGAAGCCTATGATTTAGAGAAAAAAGCCTTTTTGCACAAAATTACTGCTTTAAACAAAAATAAAACCGAGTTAGAAGAATTAATCAAAGAATTACAGCTACAAATTAAAAATTCTAAAGATAATAGCTATAGTTTGTTTCAAGCAGGCAAATTAGAAGTAGAGCTATCTAATGTAGAGCAACAGTTATCTGAACAATATGAAAGTATTTCTCAAAAAAAAAGTAATTTAAATAATTTAAAAGATAAATGTGGTAAATTAAGGACAAATAGTAGTTATTGTAAAGAGCATGATACTATTTCATTAAATGTTGCTACCTTAGAACAGCAAATAGAACATTTAAAAGCTAAGCGAGAAGATCTAAAACAAAGGATTAATTTTTATCTATCTTCTGCTAAACAATAATATATGGTATATATTGCTTTGTTATGAAAAGATTAATTAATTTGATATTAACGTTTTGCGTGTTAGCAACTTTAATTAGTAGTTGTAGCGAAAAAGAACAAACAAAAACTCAACTAATAGTAGGAACATCTGCTGATTATCCACCTTTTGAGTTTAAACGAGGTGAAGAGTTTCAAGGATTAGATATAGATTTAGCCAAATTACTAGGCAAACAACTCAAAAAAAAAATAATATTTAAAGATTTAGCATTTAGTAATTTATTTACAGCATTAAACGTGGGCCAAATAGATTTAGTTATTTCTACAGTGACTTTTACTGAAGAACGTAATAAATATTTTGATTTATCTGATCCATATTATTTTACAGACTTAGCAATAATTTTTAGAAAAGATCAGCCGATACAAAAAGTATCCGAATTATATAATAAAAAAGTTGGTGCTCAATTAGGCAGTACTATGGAAATGTGGGTGAAAGATTTTTTTAAAGATGCCAAAAAAGACGTCCAGTTGGTGAGTATGGATCTTAATACGCAATTAATCGAAGGGTTAAAATCTAGACAACTGGACTCAATAATTATCGAACACGTACAGGCCATAGAATTTTGTAAAAAGAATAAAGAATTGGGGTATTTGGTTGCTGCTAAATCTAATCGTGGTTATGTAATAGCCATGAAAAAAGCCTCAAAATTATTAAAACCAGTTAATGCGGCTTTAGCTTTTATTAAAAAGCAAGGGGATTTGGATGTATTGGCAAATAAATGGTTAGAAGTAATAGTAGAAACAGAAATACATGACGCTAATTGAACAAGTTTTATTTATAGGTAGAGGAGTAATTGTTACTCTAAAGTATACGCTAAGTGCTTTAGCTGTTGGTCTTAGTGTAGGAATGGGTTTAGCTATTTTGCGACGTCAGATTTTATTTCGTTGGTTGGTAGATAGCGTAGTTTCATTGATAAGAGGTACGCCATTATTATTGCAACTTAGTTTTTTTTATTTTGCAGTTCCTGGGTTTTTAGGTATACGTTTAGATATTTGGCATGCAGGATTAATAGCTTTTGGTTTAAATAGCGCAGCTTATGTTACTGAAATTTTTCGTTCGGGGATCCAAAGTGTAGCTAAAGGACAATTTGAAGCAGCTAAAAGTTTACAAATACCCACATTATTGTTATGGAAAGATATTATTATTCCTCAAGTATTACGCAATATCTTTCCAGCGCTAGTTAACGAAATTATTAGTTTAATAAAAGAAACAGCAATAATTTCTATGTTTGGAGAATTAGATATAATGCGTCGAGCGCAAGTAGTTGCGGCATCACAATTTAATTATTTTGAAGCACTGTGTTTAGCAGCAGTTTATTATTATAGTTTAATTTTTATTATAGAAAGAGTGACTAACAAAATAGAGAAAACATGGTATGCTAAGTATTAATAATTTATGTAAAGCGTATGTAGGAGCCAATCTTTTTAAAAATTTTTCTTTGGAGATAACTGCTAGATCTATAGTTGGTTTAACAGGACCATCTGGTAGTGGTAAATCAACGTTATTAAGGTGTATTCAACATTTGGAAAATATTGATTCTGGGGAAATAATTGTTAATGGTAAAGCGGGGTTTATATTTCAAGATTTTCAATTGTTTCCACATATGACAGTATTAGACAATATAATTTATGCACCTGTTAAGGTTTTAAATCAGCCAAAAGAAGTTGCTAAGAAGGCAGCAGAAGACTTATTACAACAATTAGGGTTATTAGAGCAACAGCATAAATACCCAGCAGCATTATCCGGTGGTCAAAAACAACGAGTAGCAGTTGCGCGTTCTTTAATAATGCATCCAGATTTATTGTTATGTGATGAACCAACTTCCGGTTTAGATCTTGGATCAATAATAGGGTTTAAACAATTATTGCAACAAGTACATAGTATGGGAGTAACTATGATTATAGCATCTCATGATATTAATTTTCTTGCTCAAATTGCTTCCAGAATTTTAGTATTAAAGCATGGTGTTATAGTACAAGATTTATCTAAAAATGATTTTTCTGGATCGTTAGATCTATTAAAAGATGCTTTGTTAGCATGATTTTTTGAAGTTTTAGGTATTCTAAAATAATTCGTTAAAACTTAAAGGAATATAGTTTTATGAAAATATGCATGAGTATTATTTTGGTTATATTTTTTTCGTTTTTATATTTTATGTTTATTTCTTCGACAAAGCAGAGTTCTGAGATTAATAATAGTCATTATATAGATCCTCTAAAACCAACCGTAATTGTTGCAACGCCTCCAGACGGATGGTTGGGAGAACCTGAAGTAACAGCACGTTTAATGTTAACTGCCAAAAAAATTGGATGGAATGTTTTGTCAGAATATCAAATAGAATCGATTCCTTTAAAAGAATTAAAAAATATTTTTGGAATATATGTTAGTGGTTATGTTACTAATCTTGACTACCCACTATATAACCGTTTACCGAAAAGCATACCGCTTTTTGAAATTGATTTTATTGTTGAAAAAAAAGCATCGCAGGATCCTGAAGGTTATTTTAATAATAAGATAAGACCTAAGCAAGTTAAAGCAATATTAGGAACAAGTCTCCAATCAATAGATTGTTTTATAAACAATAATATTCAAGAGCAGGGGTTAAATTTTATTATGACTTGGTATCCAACTGTTCAATCTACCCATTATACGCCCAATCCTACACCAAAAAAATTGATGTATTATGGAACAAAATGTCCACATGATATCCGATCAAACTTAAAAAAATACGTACAATTATGGCAACAACTTGATAAAACTGAGTATTTTGTTGTGTATGGTTTTAAATTTGCTTGGGAAAATATGAAAAAATATCAGGGTTATATTCCAGCTGATGGTAGAAGTTTTGTACAAACAATCAATAAACATGGAATTTGTTTAGTTATGCATCGTGATACTCATTTGAAGGCAGGAGCTCCTTCTGGCCGTATTTTTGAAGCAGCAGCAGCGGCAGCAGTTATTATTTCTGATAAACATCCTTTCGTGGAAAAAGAATTTAAAAATAGTGTACTATATGTAGATCAGACTCGTGATGATTTATTTGAGCAGATTGATACTCATATGCGTTGGATTAAAGAAAACCCCGAGGCAGCAAAGACCAAGGCACTACAGGCACATAAAATTTTTTTGGAAAAGTTTACATTAGAAGAACAATTGATCAGGCTTTATGAAAATTTTAAAACAATAAAACTAAATACGTAAGTAAGAAATTATTAACTAAATAATGTTTACGAGTATTTATTCATAATGGGAATATCGTAAAATTTGTGATGGATTCATAAAAATTCTTCCTTGGTTCTCAGTTAAGCATTGGTGAAATGCAATATGTTCACAATCATTATCGACAGATTTATATTCGCATCCATTAATAAAAAGCTTTTTATAAAAAGCTAATCCACCAAAGCAAGATTGTACAGGGACTAACTCGGTGCCTGCGAGATATATTTTTTGTCCTCTTGGTACAATTTTACTCCAATAATCAGGATGTGTTAAGTTCTCAGGGTATTGTTTATTTCGAAAGGCAAACATATCCCACATTCGGCCATTTTTAGTAAAAATTCCATTGGAACAAACTGCATCCCAATCTGTTATTTTACTAAAAGAGTGAAAGAGCCCCCGCATATCCCAACCATATGTCATATCTAAATCAACAATCATCACCATATCAAAGTTTTTATATTCAGAATTAGTTTTTAACTCACGCAAATAATGATTTCTAATCTTTGCTAAAAATTCAATATTTGGGCGTTTTTTGTTCGAATATTTTTTTGATAAAACTTTTACTTTGTGATTTTTAAATTTCCAATTTTTTAAAATAGTTTTAGTGCCATCTATTGAATCGTTTTCAAACACAACAACTCGATAATCTTGAAAAAATTTTCCGGTGTGTTCAATATATTTTATAACAGTTGGCAGTTCTTTAGCATTATCTCGAGCAATTCCAACAATAATAGTATTATGGGTAGCCATTTCTTTTTTTCCAATTTCTAATTGGTACGAATCAAGTATATCTAAACATGCAAGCTCTTCCCAGGAGGTTGTGGTTTTTGGTTTAATATTGTCAACAAAAGATGGTTTTTTAGTAAATGTAAATAACACGGCAAATAAAATAGATAATAACAACAAAAATAGAAGGATTAATATGTGTTTTGAAAGTTTGATAAACATTATTATGTTACTCTGCGAAACTAACTATTGGGATAGTTGGTTGTTTAAGAGAAAATTTTTGTAATGTGAAATATTCTTTTAAAATTAGTACTATATGTTGATCTATTTTTTCAGGTGTTAAATTTTCCTTGACAAAATTAGTAGCATTAATTGAGATTTGCTGTGCTTTCTTATCGTTATTTTTTAACCAAGTAATTTTTTCAAAAATATCGCTTAAATCCTTTTTTAATGGAATATAATGCACATAAGGTTTGATAGCCGAATAAAACCATTGTATATTAGAAGAATCTTGTTTTAGTAATACTGAATTTGAAAAAAGGATCCAAGGTATTCTATACCATGATGCTGTATTACCGTCAATAGAGATTAGATATTTGTATTTAAGATGATAGGTAGGATTTACAAAAAAAGAATTATTATCAAATAATAAATTAATAACTGTTTTAAGATCGTGACCACTTTGATCATTGGAAAATTGAGCTAAATTATTAAAGCGAGCATCAATAAGATCAGGGTAACTTTTAGAGAGCATCACCAGAGTTAGCCTAGGAAGTTTATGGTAATTATTTAGATTATAGGTACCTCCTGTGGAAGAACCACGCCAATAAATTTTTTCTTGTTTTTTATTCCAAGGTTCTTTATAATTGTGATGTTCAATGTTTTTCATAAGGTTTAACCAATTATTACCTTCTTCTGATAACATATAAATATCTGGTAAAAGGAGAAACTTACTTTCTTTAATAGAACTAGAATCTTTACTCATTAAGAACATAGGAACTGAAATAAAAATTTTTTCATATTTTGGATTATCATGATGATGTAATTCATCGTGTAACGTGATTATAAAATCAATGTTTGGTATAGTATAATTTTTCAAAATTTTATTTATAGCTTTTAATATAGGGCGTTCTCTTGGATCGGTGCAAGTATAATTGCTTACAGCACACGCAGCATATAATTTATTATCTACAATCTGAATTCTCATTAAATAAAAATGTTTTTTTACTTCTTCTGGTAGATCATCAAAAGCTATTTTTAACATTTCATTAGTTATTCCAATTTTTCTCCAAATATCAAATTGCTGTTTTAAAAATTTATGTATTTCTTTTTGTGAATTATTGTTATTATAATCTAGATATTCAGCGTTAATATAGTACGATGTAATTATAATAAAACAGATTGATATAGCATATTTCATATCACTAAATTATAGTATAAATATATCCTTAACGGAACATTGCGCTATCCAATATAACATCATTGGTCAATAGAAATAATATTCATTTTCTTCTGCTAAATAATAGTAGTAGCACTATAATACATAGTGCTATTCTCAATTTACGGAGAGGTTTAGGGGAAATGTTGGTCAATAAGAACGTAATAAATATTTTGATTTATCTCTATAAAGTTATTAAAAGACACTGTGTTGGTATGATATGAAATTTACTGTCAAGTGGTTTGAAGTTATTATTTTAATAATGTTATGTATGTTTTTATATACAAATCATAATTTTGACATTATAAGAATAAAGTATTTATATAGCAATTTTGATGATACTCATGTTAAGACTAGACTTTTTAATGGTATGCCAATAATTGTCAATAAAGTTGATAAGATAGTTTGTAAATCAATACGAGAAACAGGGGTTTGGGATCCAGTAGAAACTAAAGCTATTTTACCATTATTTAAACCTAGGCAAACAGTTGTGGAAGTTGGTGCAAATTATGGGTACTACACATTACTTATAGCTGAAAAAATTGGCAAATCAGGGAAATTAATTAGTTACGAGGCTAATCCAGATGTATATAAATATCTTATAAAGTCAGTAGCAATGAATCACTTTCGTCCACCAATGGTTACAGTTAAGAATTTAGCAGTTGCGGATCATAAGGATACTGCAGTTTTAGTATATGGATTTGATAATATAGGTGGCGGGTTTATTAGCAATATAAAAGATGAAAAAGCTAATTGTCAAAATGGCAATGGCTTTATATGTCATAGGGTAGCAACCACTTCTCTTGACGAAGATCTTGGTAATATAAAAATTGATATTTTAAGAATGGATGCTGAAGGATCTGAGTATTTTATTTTAAAAGGAGCTAAAAAAATTCTTAGTAATTCTCCAAATGCAATAATTATTATGGAGTGGGGCCAAATGCATTTTCAACGGGTCAAAATAAATATTAATGATTTTATAGAACTGCTAAAAGAGCAAAAATATTTTATATATAATATAGTTTCTCCAGGTTACTTAATAAACATTGGGCCAAATGATTTGTTAAAAGTAGAACTTTCTAATATTGTTTTAAGTAAACAAAAAATATAATACTAAACTTTGTATTATATAGAATTAGATTTTATTTGAGGATCTAGTTGGTTTTCAGACGGCTGGTTGATTTTATTGGGATCATTAGTAATATTATTGTCGTTATTTAGATTTATGCTAGCATTATAATCTTGTAAAGCCTGTTCAGGCATTTTTAAAGCTTCATATACTTTTCCTCTGTTAAAATAAGCTTTAGTATCATTTGGGTTAATTTGTATTAGTTGATTAAAGTTTTTAAGTGCTTCAGTAAAATGCCCTTGTTTTAAATTTATTTCCCCTGTTTTTTCTAGGGCAAATAATATTTTATCGTTAAGAGAAAAAGCTTGGATAAAATCATTTTTTGCTTCATCTAACATATTGTTAGCCAAAAAAGCTAATCCCCTGTCGCTATAGCCTCTAGCAAATTGAGGATTTAATTCTATGGCACTAGTAAAATCTCTGGCTGCATTGGCGAATTCTTTTAGAGCTAATTCAGCAACACCTCGATCATAATAAATTTTATAAGAAGGCCTAAGATTTAAAGCAAGAGTATAGTCGACTATTGCAGAGGGTAGATTACCTTTTTTTTCTAGAATACTAGCTCTGGCTATATAAGCATCTACATATTTAGGATCAAGACGTATAGCGGAATTTAAACAAACAATAGCAGCATTGGAATCGCCTGCTTTCGCTAAAGATAAGGCTTTATTAAAATAAGCCCTAGAGTCATTTACATTGCTGATAAATTCGTTATCTTTATTGGTAATGCTAATATTATCAGTTGTAAATGCAATATTACTAAATAATAGTAATATAAAAAAGACAATAATTTTTATATTTGCGCCCATATTTAAACTATAGAAAAGAAGCATAATAAGGATATACATACTTAAGAAGATAGGCCAAAGATCATTGTATAGATTTTACCGCCATAACGGTAAAATGTTATTGTTTTGAACGCTATTACTAGTAATTTTAGTAAATTATTAGTATATTTACTGTTATGGCGGTAATTTTTAAAGAACAGATTTTAATATGGCTATAAACGACAATTTATTAGAAAATTTAGGAAGCATTATTCGGTACCATAGAAAAAAATGTGGGATCAATTACCTTGAATTAGCTAAATTAGCTCAAGTAGGTAAAACTACGGTTTTTGATATAGAGCATTCTAAAAAAACAATTCGTTTCAACACCATGTTAAAAATTTTAGATGTTCTAAATATTACTATAGAATTAAAAAGTCCGTTAATGTCTAGTTATAAAAATGAGAATAGCTAAAGTATTTGTTAACAAAATATTTGTCGGTAGATTAATCGAAACAGACGATAAAAAATATTGTTTTGAATACAATAATAGTTATAAAGGTTTAGCAATTTCTTTAACAATGCCAATAACTCAAAAAATTTATGAATTTGATAAATTCCCAAGTTTTTTTGATGGATTATTACCGGAAGGTGCGCAATTAGAGGCATTATTATTGCAAGTTAAGTTAGATAGAAATGATTATTTTGGACAATTAGTAACTGTTGGAGCAGATTTAGTAGGTACTGTTACAGTAAGCGAAGAAATGTAACATGAATAATATCAAATATGCATTTTGTCCAATTAGTTATGAACCTATCGAGGAAGGAAGTAAATATTCCAAAAAAGGTTTAAAATCCCTTTCTCCTAGATTAAATAACTTAAACGATTTGCCTTTTAGTGCCGAAGAACAACGAAAACAAGCTAGAGCGCGTGCGGATAAAATGTCTATACAGGGAGTTCAGCCTAAATTTAGTGCTATTTTAAACATTAAAAAAAATTGTTTTGAAATATGTGATGTTGGTGGTATGTATATTTTAAAACCGCAAAGTGAGTATTTTGCTGAATTGCCTGAAAATGAAGATTTAAGTATGCATATTGCAGCGACTCTTGATATAGAAGTACCATTGCACGGATTAATTTATAGTATTGATGGTAG
>Ga0208691_1000009_pt1 | contig 52732 bp, 38 predicted proteins | sample June2015DPH_20_1_FD_184719 | JGI IMG/M metagenome (GOLD analysis project Ga0208691, IMG submission 184719) | Peatland microbial communities from SPRUCE experiment site at the Marcell Experimental Forest, Minnesota, USA - June2015DPH_20_10... | ecosystem: Environmental > Terrestrial > Soil >... | reverse complement strand
GCTAACACCCGCGCCCAATCCGTAGTTGCAGCGTTGAAGACGGTACCTTGCCCGGAACCGAATGTCACCATCGAAGAGGTATGTCCATCGCCGTTGTTCCATCCACCCTGCAAGAGTGCCTTTGCGAGGACGATTACGTTCTCGGGCGAGACGTTGGGCACTATGCCGTCGCACTCATATCCGATCAATCGTTCGGCGGCGCCAAAGATGCCATCTTGCGGCAGCTTCACATCTGCGAAGACCCAATGTTGTGGCGCAGCCACCGTGTAACCAATAGCTGGGCGCTCGGTTTGTCGCCATTGGCCGCCATCCCGCACACCCCACCATCCGCCGCCCTGGGAATAACTGACCCCAAGCAATCTGGCCTCGTTGCTGTCCGGCCAGCATTCGTTCTCTTTGGTAACGCTCATTCCTGCGGCGTCGAAGGAAATCTTGCGGTAGCAAGTATTTCCGCTGAAAGTGGCGAAATTGCCCCCAACATTCAGCAGGCCTTGAATGCGATCCCGCATCGTCTCAGACCAATATTCGTGATGGCCGGCACTGATCACAAGCCGGTACAACGGCGTATTCGCAGAAATGTCGACCAGGAACTTTTTCTGGTCGAGATCGAGATCGGTGAAACAGTCAACTGCAAAGCCCTCACGGCGCATCCAGCCGATCATCTTGGCGTCCCAATGCGTAAATGCCTGGCGTGGTGACGCTTTGTCATAGGGATCGAGTGCCTCCCGCGACACCCCTCCAATGCCGCAGCCCGGGCGTCGCAAAGTGACCGTGCGGCAAGGCGCTGCCGGCGGCTCGCGGTATTCGTAAAAGCAACCGCCGCCAGTAAAGTTGTAAGCGTGGTAGGTTGCGATCGGAACGATATAGGCAATTGAAGCCGTAGGTGAGCGCGGCGTGACCACAAACATCGCAGCATTCGAACTCAAAAATCCCAGCGTGCTTCCTGCCACAGCACTCCTTCCGATTTCGTCGGTCGGTATTCCCAGGTCGTCCACTTCGTAAACCAACGCGGCGTAGACGCCGCTCGGCCAATCTGAAGAGTTCAGCCGGTAACTGATCCAGGGCCACTCCCACTCACGATCCGGTTTTCCATACCACGGACGGGACGGAGACTGGAAGATGTCGTTGCCCTGCTCCACTCCGCAGGTTTGGGAAAACTCCGGCGCGGCTGTTAGCTGGGCCTCGTCCGAAAGCCAATAGCGATAAAAAGCAACCCGGAACCGATGCCCTGGCTCGACACACAGCTTCAGCTCTTCACCCGCATGTACAGAGAGTGTAAGCGGATAGACCCTCATCATGAAGTGCCCTGCCCAATCTCGTATCGGCGTAGATTACGGCGCATCAGAGTATCACAGGATACAGGCCCTACGGCGTAGCTCACGCGGAGACGATATGCCGCGATTTTGGGTCGATAATGCCCGTGTCGAACCAGGTGTCGTCATTAAGCGTAAGTCTCCTGCGCTGGTTACCAGCGTCGTGATAGGATTCTGGGCCAGATTTACTTACGCATCACCAAAGATGGATATCAAGCGGGGCCGACCTAAGCAATCGGGCGATTTAGAAGGAGAGTCTGGCGAACATGGCAACTCAACCGAAGTATATGCGCCATCAAGACAGCGTTAGTGCGTCCCCGGAGCAAGATCAAATGGGAGTGAGCTTGCTGACTAAGACGTGGAAGCACACCGATCCTAGTCCGCACGGCATCCGCGAGTTTCGCATCCAAGGAACGTCCAACGCGCTATCGATCGAGTGTTTTGGGACCGGCCCGCTCGTTCCCGTAAGCTTCCCTGAAGTTCGGGCGAGTTCGATTTTTGCGGCGAACCCCGGATCGCGCGAGGCCATGTCGTTTTTTGCCGAATATGATTTCGGCCACATGGTTTCTCGTTTTCAGGGCAACGTAAACCTTGGACTACTTGTAGTCGCTGGCTTTCACGATTTCAAGGACGCCGGAGCCCATTTCAATTATTTTTCCCGGGAATTTTTTTATTCCGCAGAAAGCGAGCCGGCAGAATTAACCACTTCAAGTGCTCCCAGTCCGGTGGTCAACACGAGGCGGATGGACACCTCCGCGCTCTTGGGATTGTGGCGCAATACAAACAAGGCTTCTTCTGGCGTCACGACTGTCGAAATCACCGAGCGCGGCGAAGGGGTCGGGATCCATGCTTATGCATCCGGGAAATCCGGCCCCTTGGATTGGGGAGAGGTTCCGGGCTCAGTCTATGCGAAGGACTGCTACTCGAGCGATGCCATGGCATTCCGCGCCGCCTTCGCTCTGCCCGGAATCCGCTACCACTTTCAAGCTAACGTAAAACAAGGCGTGCTTGTGATTGCATACTTCACGGAGTTTGCCGACGGCAGCGGACGCTCGAATTACTTCTCGCGCGAATTCTATTACAAGGAAGGATGATGGTGAACGGCAGCGTGCTTCCGTCCTCCCAGGACTCTCGAACATCTGGCAAAATGCTGCGGTTTCACTGGAGCATGTCCTCGGCAGGAGAAAAATGGCGGGGCGCAAAAGCACGGTCCGCGCAATCGGGCGTTCCGGACTTGAATGCTCATCTCGAGTTTTGCCGTGCGGCGGAAGATTGCAACATTGAGAGCCTGCTGACGGCAGTGGGTTTTCATCGGCCCGATCCGATTGCGTTGGCGGCCGCTCTTGGGGTTTTGACCAACAAAATCAAGTTCATGGTGGCGTGCCGTTCCGGCCTGCTTTCGCCCACGCTTTTTGTACAGCAGGTCAACACCGTATCGGTGCTCACGGGGGGACGCATTTGCCTGAATGTCGTAGGCGGACATACGCCCGAAGAGCAACGCTACTACGGGGACTTTCTAACACACGATGATCGTTATGAACGCACCGACGAATTTCTGACCATTTGCCGAAGCTTTTGGAGCGGGGCGACGGAGGTAAATTTTCAAGGCAAGTATTTCCACATTGAAAAAGCCAGGTTGAATACGCCTTTCCTATATGGCCAAGGCCCGGAGATTTACGTTGGCGGAGCGTCCCCGAAGGCCGTGGAGCTTGCTGCGAAGCATGCCTCATGTTTCTGGACGCTTCCCGCATCGCCTGAGAAATTATTTCCGCGTATTCAACACGTCCTTCAGGCGGGAGTTGAAGTTGGACTCTTGGTTTCCCTGCTTGGGCGCTCGACGCGGCGCGAAGCGGTCGGTGCGGCCGAGTCGATGTTGGCAGAGCTGGGAAGTTCTCCTAAAAAGACCCATAAAGAATTTTCCCGACGGTCCGATTCGGTGGCATTTGGTTCGACGCTTGCCATGGCGGAAAGCGAACCAGAGTGGCTTACAAACTGTCTGTGGACCGGAGCCGTTCCTTATCTGGGAGCTCCGTCGGTTGCCCTCGTGGGATCCTTCGAGGAGATTGCGGGCGCGCTCTGGGAGTACAAACAGGCTGGAATTGCACAATTTTTGTTTATGGGATGGCCTGACTTGGAAGAGATGAGATTGTTCAGCCGCGAAGTCTTACCCCGGATTCGACAGCGGGAATCAGAAACCCGAGTTCAAGAGGCCGCGTGCAACTGAAATTTCATTGGCGGCTTCTCCAAGGTGGAGAACGCTCGGCCGAAACCCGCAGCACCGGAGCCTCGCGGAAGGCGACCGGCCTTCCTGACCTGGAAGCGCAAATAAATTTTTGCCGGAGAGCCGAGGAATTGGGAATCCATGGGGTCCTGACCGATTGTGGAGCTTCCAAGCCGGATTCAATACTGCTGTCGACGGCAATTGGCTTATCGACTAGCAAAATCGAATTCATCATTGCCTATCGCTCGGGGTTGATCACACCTACTGCCTTTGTCCAGCAACTTAATACTCTTTCGGCGCTGATCCACGGACGCCTTAGCCTGAACATCGTGGCTGGATATTCTCGGGAGGAACAGGGGTATTACGGCGATCTGCTTTCTCACGGCGAGCGCTACGCGCGCACATCCGAGTTTCTGGAAGTTTGTCTTGCGCTGTGGCGGTGCGACAGGCCTGTCACTTATCGTGGCCGTTATTATCAAATCGAGGATGCGCAGCTGAACACTCCTTTTGTTTCGGAAAAGCGCACGTTCCCGGAGATTTTTATTGCTGGCGGCTCGGAGGACGCGAAAGCACTCGCCATAAAATGCGGCACACTCTGGATGCAGTTCGGAGATGCTCCAGAAAACCTGCGCGCCGCCATTCAACCTGTGCTTGCGGCCGGACGGGAGGCGGGGTTGCGAATGGCCGTGATTACGCGTCCTACTCACGAAGAAGCAATTCGAGCTGCCAGCGAACTGGTGAGAGCTCTTGATCCATCCCTCGACGAGAAGCAAAAAGAGCAGAACTTTGTAAGAAAGAGCGACTCCGTTTCCATCAAAGCCAATTACGAAGCGGCTTCGATTGTCGAATGGCCAACGCCTTACCTATGGAGGGGAGCCGTTCGTACCCATGGCCCGGGAACGGTTTGCCTTGTGGGTTCTCCAGCAGAGGTGGCCAATGCGCTCATGAAATACAAGGCAATCGGTATATCTCAGTTCATACTTTCCGGATGGCCGAAGCTGGAGGAGATGATCTTTTTCGGCGAGCATGTGCTGCCGCTGGTTCGCCAGAGAGAAAAAGAGGAAGAGACACTCGGCTTAACCGCGATGAAAACGGCGTGACAGCGATCTTTGCCGACGCCCTAGTTCCAGGCGAGATTCCTGAAAATGAGGGTAGATTTTTACATACCGGTCATCCTGGGCACTGCCCGAAGAAATAACGAAAGCATCAAAGTCGCCCGATTTGCCGCAGCTTGCCTGAAAGAGTCTGCACGTGCGGAGACGGAACTCCTTGACCTGAAAGAAATGAATTTACCCGTCATGGAGGAGAGGCTCCGGTTTCGGGATGATCCGCCACCCAGCGTGTCCGCCTTCAGCACAAAGATCAAACAAGCGGACGCGATTGTTATCGTGACTCCGGAATACAGCGGAGGGTACCCCGGCGTATTAAAGAACGCCCTTGATTATCTTAAGGATGAATACCGACGCAAGCCCTTCGGAATTATTACAGTCTCGGCAGTGGAGACCGGCGGAATATTATGCCTAGTCGCGTTGCGCCAAGTGATCCTTCACTTAGGCGGAGTTCCAATCCCCGGTTCTTTGTTATTTCCACGAGTGCAAGAATCCTTTGATCCCGAGGGGAAGTTATCTGACCCGGCTTTAGCAAAACGCGCTCGATCCTACTTTGAAGAGCTGCTGTGGTTTACCGAGGCATTCGTAACTCAGAAAAAGAAAGACATCGCAACGGCGAGTAAATCGCTTGCGCCAGTTAGATTAACGTAGTGCCGTCGTAGGTAGATAAATATAAATTGTCGAATATTTTGTTGGAATGCCGGAATTTGCTTGACACCTCCCTGGGTTAGAGATAGCCTCACCGTCATTTCCGGGTAGCACCCTCAAAGCACCTGATAGTAGGGACTTATAACATCTGTTGCATTTCCCCAGGCTCAGACGAGGTGAATTAATTTCGTATGGCCGGTTTGACGACACTTGTCGCTACCCTCGCGGGAACCCTTTCGCACGAAGCCCCCATTCCTGATGCGGTGAAGATGCTGCGAGTTCAGGGGGATCTGACTGAGGGCATTTCCGCACGATCGCTCCGCAGTCGTTTTTCTGGAGAGTTGCTGTACAGTCTGCCGTGCCACAACTCTGTCGGCTCCGCCACCGCTCGGCATGAGTCCCTGATTCACGCAGCGCTGGAATACGATCTGGTGGAACTGCATGCGGATTACGATTTGTCTCCTCGATTGCTGCAAGCAATTCCTACCCCGCAGAGGTTGATTTCCTGGCGAGGAACCTGCAGCGGTGCGGATAGTCTGCGGTCGGTATTCGAGCGGATCAGAACTGTTCCGGCGCGCTTCTATTCGATGATCCTTCAAGGCTCCAGCGTAAGTGATGCTGTAACGCCCTTACTCTTTTTGAACGGGCTGGGACGGAAAGACGTCTCCGCGATTTGTGAAGGGAAAGCCGGATTTTGCAGCCGCATCCTTGCACCGCATTTCGGCGCTCCCTTGGTGTTTGGAAAACTGGAGAGCGATCCGGTTGGCGATTCGGGCGAACCGTCCATTCAACAACTCATCGAGGATTATGGATTTCCGCGGCTGTTCCCAATCGGTGAACTCTACGGCATTGTTGGAAATCGGGTCTTCCAGTCGCTTTCGCCACGCTTGCATAATGCGGCATACCGTTCGCTCCATCATCCGGCTTGGTTTCTTCCCTTCTACGTAGAGAGCTTCGAAGATTTTTGGCGGGAGGTGATCGATACTGCCGCGTTTGAACCGTTGGGACTGGCGATCAAAGGACTCACGATTGTTTCACCTCACAAAGAGTCTGCATTCGCCCTTGCTCCCAAGCGCAGCTCGATAGCTTGCAGCGCTGCCGCCTGTAACATTTTCGTCAACAAGAATGGTTCATGGGAGGCTCACACAACCGATCCGGAAAGCATTGCTGGGGTTCCCATGAACGGTCGAAAGGTAAAAGCGGCCGTCATTGGATGCGGCGGTGCTGGTCGAGCAATCGCGGCTGTCTTACAGCAGGCCGGAGTGGAGGTGACTTTAGTTAATCGCGGCAAAGAACGCGGTGAACTGGCGGTCCGACTTCTCCGTCTGCCTTTTGTGCCTCTTTCTGAGTTCCGCGCTACAAATTTCTCCCTTGTGATCAATGCCACCCCGGTCGGGCGCGACGGTGGCTCAACGCCTTTTGAGGTGGATAATATCGGCCCCGGGGCAACAGTTGTCGATCTGGTGTACGGTGCGCAGCCGACGCCTCTGGTGGCAGCGGTTGTGGCTCGGGGCGGCGCTGTAATTGACGGGTATGACGTTTTGCTAAACCAAGTTCGCACGCAATTTCGCATGATGACCGGACGGGAAATGCCCGCCGCTGTTAGCAGAGACACCTTGCTCTCGCCCGCGTTCGGACACTTGGTTCGTGAATCTCTATCAGCTTCGCGCACCCAGCGACTCGCCCCATACGGATTAAAGCCATGCTACCAACCGTGAGCGCCACAGGGCACAAAACTACGATGAACAGTTTCGCGCCGATCGAATTGAGCCCGCTGCAGCAAGAACTCATGGAGCGGGTGCGCGGCCTTACACGCTCGAAGTTTAGCGCCCGTGCTGCTGAATACGATCGGGATGCCAGTTTTCCGGAAGAGGATTTCAAGGATTTGTTTGAAGCGGGCCTTCTCTGCGCGGTTCTGCCGGAGGAATTTGGTGGCTTGGGACTGGGGCCCCATCGTGGGAACGTGTTTACGCTTTGGCTGATCACGAAAGAAATCGCGAAAGCAGATCTTTCGCTTGCCCGCTGCTGGGAAGGACATGTCAACTCTCTTGTTCTGCTCGATGGCATCGCCAGCCTTGAACAAAAGCAACGATGGTTCAGCCGTGTCATGGAATCTGGAGAAATATGGGTTGCCTGGAGCGGCGAGCCCCAGGCGCGAGCCGCTTCGGAAACCCACTCCTTCGGAACTACAACCACGAAAGCCGACGGCGGTTACATCGTGGACGGCAAGAAGGCCTTCGCTACCAGTGCCGACGGAGCAAACTGGGCGATCCTACTGGTGAGCACGGCCGGGCCGGGAGGCGCAAGACACAGCACCGGCAGTTTGGAATCTCAACTCTTGCTGGCCTGCGATCTTTCCGATCCTTCCATTTCTGTCGATCATTCCTGGTGGGATCCGCTCGGGATGCGGGCCTCGGGCAGTCACGTGGTGCAGTTCAATCGCACATTCATTCCGGAAGAAAATTTGATCGGAAGACCCGGACAATATCTCATCGAGGGGTGGCAGACCTGCTTCATTCCTCACTATGCGGCGACTTTCCTGGGAGCGGCGGAAGCCGCGTATGACTTCGCCTTTGAGTATGTGTCTTCTCAGGGAAAAGTTGGAGACCCCTACATTCAGCACCACATTGGGCAAAGCGCAATCAATATCGAAACTTCATATCTGTGGCTGCAGCATGTTGCGAATATGTGGGACACGGGAAGACATTCTGAAGCCCGGCTTGCCGGCAGCCGGGCGCGCCACATGGTTGAACACATGGCGGAAGACACCGTGAAACGATGCATTCGTGCCTGCGGCGCCCGCAGCCTGAACCGCCCGAGTCCTCTGGAACGCATTTATCGCGACCTCTCTTTTTATGTGCGCCATGACAATGACGATCATATTCTCGCGACTGTCGGGAAATCCCTGCTGGGCGAGAAGCACGACCCATCTTTTTACAAGCCATGAACTGGAGTGAACCCCGGAGTGCGCAATTGACCATTTGAACTGGAGAGGGTTATGGCAGATACAAAGCGCCAATATTCTTTGGGCATTTGGGCTCTTACCCTCGGATATTTTATTTCCTACATCCCATACAGCGCGTTGAGTAAGGCCATCACCTCCGGTCTCTTAACAAAGGGACATCTCATCGCCGGACCTGCAGTGCTCCCCTCGGCTGTGATCTGCACTTCCATTTCGGTTTTCTTATTCATCACGCTGAATCGCTGGTGGAAGTACGGCCGCAAATTTGATCTATGGGGCGTAATGGTGCCCTTTCCGAGACGCCAGACAATGATTTCCGGGCTCGGTTTCGCGACCATCATCATCACCACAACGTTGGCCTATAGTTTTGCCGGTGTATCCATCATTCTGGCGCTGGTATTGATGCGCGCGGGCGTGCTCATCATGTCTCCGCTGATTGATCGCGTCTTTCAGCGGCGCGTTCGGTGGTTTTCCTGGACAGGATTCGCGTTGAGCCTGATCGCCCTCGCGGTCTCTTTCAGCAGCACCCGTGAATATCAATTGAGCATTTCAGCGTTGCTGAATCTCGCCGCTTACCTTGCCGGCCATGCTCTGCGCATTCCCAGCATGACCCGGATCGCAAAGACCGGAGAACGAGGGGTTGCTTACGCGTATTTTGTCGAAGAGCAGATTGTGGCCATGCCCGCCCTGGTTTTGGTCCCGGCCATTATTGCTTTGCTTGGGCATGGCGCGATCGCCAGCCAAGTGCGGGTTGGATTTGCCAACCTCTTCGCGTGGCCCTTTGCTCCGTTTGGCTGGGCGGTCGGATTCTTTTACGCTGCCCTGGGGATCTTTTTGTCCTTCGTCTATCTGGATCGCCGCGAGAACACGTTTTGTATGCCGCTGTTCGCCTGTTCCAGTCTGCTCTCAGGCATTGTGGCAAGCTACATACTGTGGTGGGCGCACGGTCCGGTCCCGAGCAAAGTTCAGCTTAGTTCCGCGTTCATGATCATGAGCGCTCTGCTCGTGATGTCTCCCCTGCACCACCTACCGCTCTATATGAAGCAACTGAAAGATGCGGTTGCAGAGCGGAGGTTGGTGCTGGTGGATTTTGCGAAAGCCACCGCTCCCAACTTGGGAATTGTCTCCCAGCCTTCACAGTCGAGCCTGATCACGGTGAATTTCCGAGCCGTGCGCCAGGTATTTGACCGAGAACCTCGTTCAGGAGGTTCCTGAGACGAGTCGCTTCCGAATTTGGAGGGGCGTCAGTAAAACAGGAAGTTCGGGCAACTGGATCATCTGGTCTGATTGCATAGCGTCGCACTTAACCCGTACAGCAGTGGAAGATAGACAATCGAGGCCGTCAGCAGCCGTCGGGCGGCAATTCTCGAACGCTCGAAGACGAATTGCCATCCGAAGTACGTGAATCCTGCTCCCAGAAAAACCACTGCACATTGAAAGATCGCCGCGTGCCGTGCCGGAGATTGCATGATGCTGACAGCCACGAGAGCAAAGAGCGGCAATATTGTCTCCAAGATCACGAAAGGAACTCTCACACTGCCCTTGGGCAGAACCAAATAACCTGCTCGGTCGTAGTCTTCGCGATACATCCATGCAATTGCCATGAAATGTGGGAATTGCCAGAGAAAGAGGATGGCGTACAGGATTCCGGCCTCGACATTCAATCCGCCAGAGGCTGCGGCCCAACCGATCAGCGGCGGCATGGCACCGGGAAAAGCTCCGACGAGAACGCACAAGGGTGTTTTTCGCTTCAGCGGGGTGTACACAAAAAGATAGGCCAGCAACGTCGAGGTCGCCAGTACACTGGCGAGCAGGTTGACCGCCATCGCGAGATAGATGGCGCCGATCGCTGCCAATGCTGTTCCGAAAGCCAAGACGGCGGACGGGGCGAGACGGCCGGCAGCGGCTGGACGCCGCGCGGTTCGGCGCATTTGCGCGTCGAACTTTCGTTCGAGGTATTGGTTTAGCGACCCGGTCCCACTTGCTACCAGCAACGTCCCTAGCAAAGTGTTGAACAGCCCTGAGAATGAAAGCGTCCGCCCTCCGTTTGCAGAACCCAGATAAAAGCCTGCGAAAGTTGTGATCAGGATCAGGAGGTTCACTTCCGGCTTTGTGAGTGCCCAATAGTCTGAGAGCCGCGTGGATCTCGAAAAATGGCATTCTTCCAGTGCAGTGGAAGACGACTCGGTAACTGCGGGCGGAAGTGCCATTATCAGGCCGCTCCGATCCTCTGCGGATCCGTGTGCCCTAACGCACTAGGTCGCGAGTCAAATTCCAGAATCGCCAGCTCATCCGATCGATGGGGCGAGAGTAAACGCGCGGTGAAGACTGTCCCCGCGATTAAGTAGATGATGGTGACGCAAGTCCACATCAACGCGCCGGCGCATTGCTGGTCTTCAAGAGGAGAGAGGCCAAAGGAGCGAGGGGAAGATAAGAACACCGGGTAGACCACACGATCGCAAAACACCAGAAATCCCGAAAGAATATCGCACGGCAAGGTAGCCAGAAACAGATACAAGAGTATGGACCATTCTGGCCACTTCAAGCTGTTTTGCGGCCGGACAACCGGCCACCAGAACAAAAGCCCGGCTGCAAGGAAGGATGCTTGCTCAATCCCGTGCCAGATTTGCGATCGCATCCCGAGCATAAACGCGGAAGGAATATGCCACACAACCAACGTGGCCGCCGCTGCAAACCAGCACAGTGCCGGGTGAGCTACGACTTGTAACAAGCCATGCAACATTGGCTTTCCAGGCATGCCAAGCCAGATCAACGGAGGCGCGAGCGTCATCAGAAGAATGTGTTGAACCATGTGCGCCGTCAGCAGCTCATGATCGAGCATAGCCAGGGGCGAGGTCGTCGCAATCCAGATGAACACCAGACCTAGCACAAAACTACCCGCGCGCCAGCCCTCAATGCCATCGTGCTCGCGCGTGCGAAGGCGCAGCCATACGCGCAGATACGTGAGCACAATAAAGATCAAGGCACCAGCGATCCAGAAGGACTCGATCCCACCGTGCTGAATGTGTGACATCATCAATGGCCTACGGTTGAGTCCCGGACGGTTGCGTTTGGCCGTTGTTGAGTACCAGTTCGCGTGACGCATCGCGAGCTGGTCCTTGGGTTGTTGGGTGCAAAGTTTCGAGGAAAGCTACGAGCGCCGTCGTCTCTGCTGGACTCAGGTTGTTCCCGTACGCAGGCATGTTGCCGCCGCCTTGAATCACCTGCCGAATGAGTTGATCCTGCGTCAGCCGCACGGCAACGCTGTCCAGAGTTGGCCCCCTTTGTCCACCTGTGTTGCCAAGAGAGTGGCAGTTGCGGCACTGCTTGACCTGAAACACGAGCGCGCCCTGCCGCTCCAGTGCAGTCGCGCCATGAATGTAGCGATCGGGTATTGGATCGCCGCTCCACGCATTCATGTGCGGACTCCAGGGCGTGAACTGGGCCATGCGAGTAAACGTGCCGAGCGTGATTGCGATCAGCAGCACGGTAACAACTGCAATCGGCCGTCGCTTCCAGCTTTTTTCTCCTTCGCCCGAAAGAAATGGCAGAAGAATCAAGCCAAGTATTACTAACGGCGGGCAGATTAGAAGGAACGGCGTCTCAAGCGATGGAGGGAGAAGTGAAAGTAGCGCATAGAGCCACAGGAAAAAGTAATCCGGCTTGGGCGCAGTCTGGATGATTGTCGGGTCAGGGTACCCCGTGGGCCCAAAAGGACCGAAATAGAGAGCGCATGCGGCGATGGCAAGAACAATGAACCCGGCAAAGAACATGTCCTTCCAAATCGCGTACGGAACGAACGCCTCACCATCTTTCTTCGTCAACGCGTGATACTCGGCCTCATAGGTCGCGCGCTTCACGATGCGTCCCGGCATCGGCCATTCGTTGATGCCCAGCTTCAACACCATCAAGACGTGGAGGCAGACAAACCCGAAGAGCAGTCCGGGAATCACGAATACGTGCAAAGCAAAAAACCGGGAAAGAGTCGCGCCAGCGATGATCGGGCCACCTAGCATTAGCTTTACGGCAAAAGGGCCGACGATGGGAACGCGGCTGGCAATCGACGCTCCGATTCCTAATCCCCAGTAAGCGTCCTGATCGAAGCGCAGGACTTGACCGGAAAATGCCATGCCCAGAGTCATCAACAGAAGAAACACTCCGATGATCCAAGTCAGCTCGCGGGGAAATTTATGAGCTCCAAAGAGAAAAACCTGCACCATGTGAATCAAAACGATCGCCACCATGAAGTTGGAGCCCCATCCGTGCATGGCGCGGATGAACCAGCCAAGCGCAACCTGATGATTCAGGGCCTGCAGGCTGCTCCATGCTTCGCCGGCCGAGGGCACGTAAATAAGCGCCAATAGAATTCCGGTAACCACTTGCAGAAGAAATATAGTGAGTGCGGCGCTGCCAAAGACGTAGAACCAGCTCGACGCGTTGCGCGGCACGGGATGGCCGGCTGCTTCGCGAATGGGCGCTGCCAGCTGCAAACGGTGGTCGAACCATTCGCCAATTTTCCTGATCACGCGCATGGCGGCTTCTCCGAGTTCAGACTCGCCACTGGGTCGCCGGGGGTTGGCAGCTGCCCGGCGTTGATCGTGAGCACACCGTTTTCGACTTTGTACGGATATACGAAAAGCCCACGCTCTGGTGGCCCAGACGCACGCGAGCCATCGCGATAGTATGCTCCGCCGTGACAGGGACACATAAAAAGACCAGATTGCGGGAACCAGCGGACGGGGCAGCCGAGATGTGCGCAGTTGATAGCAAACACCTGAAATTGGTCGCCTGCGACGCGGCGCACCCAGCAGGCTGTGTCTACGGTCTTTCCATCGGTTGGCAAGACTAGGGGATTGCGGAAAGTCGCCATCCGCGTCTCCCCCTCAGGAAAGTTGCCCACGTCTCCCAGTCGCACCCACGAAAGATAGCCATTCTCGCGACCACGAGTGATGGAGGAAAAAAGAAAACGCGCAATCGGCAGAGCCAATATGATCGCAGCGCATCCGTTGAACAGGATTCCCAGCTTCATAAAAAATCCGCGTCGCGAAAGGCTGGCGTCGGCGGACGGGGTTGTCACAGTATTCGTTGACATCTTATTTCTCCGATTCTCTGTCCGGGTGTTGCGCGTAGTTTGAAGCGGAATAAGGCTGCCCCGGATTCTGCGCACGCCGGGATGCCAGCCAGGCAACTACGTCTGTGATTTCCTGATCGGTCATTGGATGTCCGGGGACGTTGCCGCGCCAGTCGGGTGCGCCTAATTCCGGCCTGCCGGTGATCGCGATCGTACGCAGTGCCTGATCGCTGACCAACGCCAGGAATGAATCATTGGTAATGGCGCTTCCCTTCTGCGTTCCGCCGCCTTGAGAACCATGGCAGGATGCGCAATAGGTTCCAAACACGAGTTGGCCATGATCGACATTCCCCGCAACTTTGGCCGCGTAGGAGGGTGGATTCGTTCCGTCGAGAACTTGCTTGTGCCCCCAGCGAGAAAAGATCCCGCTCGTAATCACTTCGACCTGCTGCTCGGTCAGCATTCCCCCGGCAGACTGCGCAAACGCGGGCATGGATGTTCCGCGGACGCCCTTGCCGACAATGTTGCGCATTGTCGTTTCGTCGACGATGGCCAAATACACAGGATTGGCGAGGGCAATCGAAGCTCCTCCACGGCCTTCGGCGCCGTGGCAGCCAGCACAGTTCTCTGCGTAGAGAGTGCGGAAATCCAGAACCTGACTCGGGGCAATCGGCTCTGAATTGCCTTTGGGTGCACCGTCTGGAGCGCTGCAGGCAGCGAGCATCACCAGGCTGAGGAGCGCGAGCGCAGAGAGAGAACTGATCCGCTTCGTCTTCATCAGCGGTTCTCCCCGCCCTCTCGTGGTGGCATCGTTCCGGGGGCCTCGATTCCTGCGCGTAAAGCAAACGAAGTATTCTCGCGGGTAGGAAAGCTCGGCTGGCGCACAACCACAAGTCCGGCGACGATTCCGAATGCTACCTGCGAGGCCATAAACCAGACCCAATCAATGTGACTCGCGAGCAGTGGATTCAACAGTCCCAGGATGGTGTACAGTAGCCCTGACCAGAGCACCGGGGCAATAAGTCCTCCAAGCACAATTGGACGGCGCGGGAACATGGGCAACATCGCGCCGTAGAGCAATCCAACAAAGATGGAAACAACGCCGTGCAGAACAAAAGCAATTGCGAAAGCATCGGCATGAAATGAATACAGCTGTGCAGGCCCGAGCCTCGAGGATTCTCGATAAAAGACTGCGGCAAGAAGATTGATGGGATACCAGATACTGCCGGCCTTCAGAACGCCGTAGGCACAGGCCAACACTGCCATTGCGACGCTGCCCGCCAATCCGCCTTTCACACCTGCGGAGATCGGATACGAGCGGACCGGGAGCCATGCGCGCAATTGATCGGGCAGAATCGGCAGCCGATCCACGACTCGCCGCGCGGTCATCACGCGAATTTCTTCGGGAAGGACCGGTACAACTTCTTCATGTTCGCGCGGAAGGACTTCGCGGAACCAGCCAACAGAGCCTGCCAGCGATAGCAGGGCGCCAAGACAACTTACCGACGTGCTCGTCACAAACCCCGCGAACAGAAGTGCCACCCCAACGGCCAAAAGAAATGGCCACGCTGTCGGCGCGGGGACTTCAATCTCGCGCGGAACCCGAGGACTGTCGTTCCATTGCTCTGTCGCGGATCGTGTTGCCATAGAGACCTCAGCGCCCAAGAACGTAAACCACGGTGAAAACCACAACCCATACCGCATCGACGAAATGCCAGTACATCGCGAGTACCGCGACTCGGTCTGACTGACTCACTCCCACACGGCCCATAAATCCGAATATCGCGACCAACGAGAGCATGATCAGACCTGCTGTCACGTGAAACCCGTGCAACCCGACAAGCGAGTAATAGGTTGTTCCAAACAAATTGGTCGAAATCGTCAGCCCGCGTTCGTAGATCAGCCGGTGCCATTCCTGCGCCGTGCCGTAGAGGAACAATCCACCCAGCGCAATGGTCAACAGCCACAAGCAGAGGAACAATCGTCTGTAGTCCCGCTCCAGCGACTTCGCCGCAAGGTGAATGGTCAGGCTGCTGGACAACAAGCAGATTGTGTAGAAGATCGGCGCCTCAAGCACTTCTCGCGGCGTGGGTCCCGTGATGCTCTTGCCCAAATAGAAGAGATAGGCAACAACGAAGATCGTGAAGATCGCGGACTCGGCGATGATCAGGCCGGCCATCGCGACCTTCCCGCGGGATGGCAGTTCCCACGCGGTTGCCGGGTTCGGAAGTGAAGTTGTCGCTGCGCTCATATGATCTCGCTTTCACTCATAGCGGCTATCGGGATCTTCCGGATGCTTCAGGTCCCACAAAGGGCGTCGGCTGGCCACTGTCGGAACAGTCGCGAAGTTATAGGCTGGAGGGGGCGAAGATGTGGACCACTCCAGGGTCCATGCGTCCCACGGGTCGTTACCGGCTTCCGCTCCTTTGAAATACGAAATGATAAGATTTGCAACAAACACGAGAATCGCAATCGCCTGAATAAATGCGCCGATGGTGACCAGCAGGTTCAAGGTGTCCCAACCACGGCCCGGCTCATAAGTATAGATTCGCCGTGGCATCCCCAGAATGCCCGGAATGTGCATGAGGTCAAATGTCAGGTGAAAGCCGATCAGAAAAAGCCAGAAATGCCATTGGCCGAGGGGCTCGCTCAGCATCCGCCCAGTCATTTTGGGGTACCAGTAATAGAACGCGGCGAAGAGCGCAAACAGAATTCCGCCGACGATCACATAGTGAAAGTGCGCCACGACAAAATAAGAGAGGCTCAGCTGCCAATCGAAAGGCGAGGCAGCCATCATGATGCCGGTCAGGCCCGCAATCAGGAATTGGAATAGAAACGCGATGCTGAACAGCATCGCTGTTTTGAACTGAATCCTGCCACCCCACATCGTGCCGATCCAGTTGAAAATCTTGATTCCGGTGGGGATGCCTACCACCATCGTGGTTATGGTGAAAAAACTGTTGGCGTAAGAGTTCATTCCAATTGTGAACATGTGGTGCGCCCAAACACTCATGCTCACGAATGCGATGCAGACGGTTGCGGCAACCATCACCGGATAGCCAAAGATTGGTTTGCGGGAAAAAACTGGAATGATTTCCGACATGAAAGCAAAACAAGGAATGATCAGAATGTAGACTTCGGGATGGCCAAATATCCAAAAGAAGTGCATCCAGAGAACCGCTGAACCGCCAGCCTGGGTGTCGAAGAAGTGGCCGCCCAGGTAGCGATCGATGAGCAACATAATTTGCGCGGCCGATAAGGGCGTGATCGCAAGCAGAACCATTCCTGCCATTACCAGGTTCAGCCACGCCAGCAACGGCATTCGGCTCAGCTTCATGCCGGGGCACCGCAGGCATAGAATTGTCGCAATAATATTGATGGCCGTTCCGATGCTCCCAAACCCGGAGACGAGTAGCGCGAGAGTCCAATAGTCGGAACTATGACCGGGCGAGAAGGCTCGGGCGCCCAACGGCGCGTACGACCACCAACCCACGTCCGGTGCGCTTCCTGCGCCGTATAAGCCGCTTCCTCCGAAAAAGCTGAAATAAAGAAGTAGCCCGCCCAAAAACGAGAGCCAGAAACTGAAGGCATTCAGGCGCGGAAAAGCCATGTCCCGCGCACCAATCATCAATGGGACCAGGTAGTTCGCAAACCCAAATAGGACTGGCATGGCCACGAAGAAAATCATGGTCGTCCCATGCATGGTGAACATGCGGTTGAAGACTTCCGGAGAGACGAAGTTGTTGTGCGAATGCATCAACTGAATGCGAATGATCAGCGCTTCGAACCCACCGATCACGAGAAACAACAGAGCCGAGACAATGTAGAGAATTCCCAACCGCTTGTGATCGACCGTGGTTAGCCACTGATGAAGCTCATCGACCCAAGGCTTGGCGTCTGTTTGGCCGACGGGAACGGTGATCACATTGGATGACATAGTCAGTTTTCCAAGCGTATTAGTGCAGCGTTTCCATGTAGCTCACGACCGCATCCAGATCCGCATCGCTCAGCTTCATGGCGGGCATCAGCGACCCAGGTTTGATTGCGCTGGGGTCCTGTATCCAGAGACGGAGATTGTCGTGGGTGTTTTCAGCGGCGCCGGCTGCAATCGTGGCGCGGCTCATCAAATGGGTCAGGTCGGGGCCAAAGTGTCCGTCCGCTGACGTTCCGTCCACCCGATGACAGTTCATGCAGGCGTTGCGTTCAAACACTCGCCTGCCCGCGATTGCGTCAGCGTCTTCGACCGCGGGTTTCTGCTGGGCGCGCGCCCACGCGGCAAAATCCTCCGGTTCGTCGACGGAAACGCGGAGCAGCATCTTGGCGTGCTGTACTCCGCAATACTGGGCGCACTGGCCGAGAAAGATACCTGTGGTCTGCGGGTCCATCCACATTCGGTTGGGGTGGTTTGGAATGAGGTCGGTTTTGCCGGCCAGCTCCGGCACCCAAAAGCTGTGGTCGGTGTCGGCCGAGAGCAATTGCAGAAACGTCGGCGTCGGGTGACTGGGATCGCTAACCGGGATGTGCAGTTCGTTGGCGGTGACGATCCCCAGCTTCGGATATCGAAACTCCCACCAATACTGATGTCCGATTGCGATGACCTGTACTGCACCTACGGGTTCTGGAGCATCCTCGACCGCGTGGATCACTCGCGCAGTGGCCAGGAACAACACGACGACGATAAGGATTGGAATGATTGTCCAGGCCAGCTCAATCTGCGTGCTTCCGTACACCTGCGCCGGCTCGCGACCACTATCCGTTGCTCGGGCGCGGAACTTAACGACGGAGTAGATCAGCAGGGTAAAAACAACGGCAAAAATGATTCCGGTAATGGCGAGTACAAAGACCGACAAATCAGAAATGGACTTGGCTGGAGTTGAGGAGGGAGCGAAGATGTTTGTTCCGTGGGCGGACGAACCTTTTGGCTTGCTGGCCCATACCGCAATAGTAGACCAAAACGGAAGAAGGATCGCCTGCACAAAGAACCGCAACGTCGAAGATTTCCTTTTCAACATCGACATTTCTCTCTTCTTCCGTTCTTCACTTCCCAAATGCATGTAATCGCTGGACTTCGCGCGTTCTTCTCCCTATTGCGAAGCGTGCCACAATTCTCAACACCACCGGAATTCGACTGAGTGGAGAGCAAGCGTGCTACCAAAGCCGTAGGCAGTAGTATTTCCTTCACCTTAACCGCGCAGGAGGCGAACAGTCACGCAACCACGATCACTGACCTCGCGCCGCGACCCACACATTCCGGGCTGCTAGTGTCAACGCTTTGGCTCTTTCGTCAAGTGTCAACCGTATCGTCACGCAGTCGTGGAACCAGGTTCAGCCCGATCTGGAGTAAGCGCAGTTTGTGACCGCTGGTTTCATGGCAGAGCAATTGCATGAACCTAGGGAGGCGAATGCCAGAAGTGCAGAGTTTCCCGAGAGTTGCAGGATAGGCGTGGCGGTAGCACAAGCGCCGGGACCGAACAGCACAGTACCGGTGGAAGATCCGGAAGATCCACGAAGAACTCAGAAAGGTTCTTATGTCCAAGAAAGTTGCAGACGTATTGTGGGAGATGCTCGCGAAGGCTGGGGTTAAACGCTGTTACGGAATCGTCGGAGACGCTCTGAACCCGGTCGTGGACGCGCTACGCCGCAATGGCACAATCGAATTTATTCAGGTTCGTCATGAGGAATATGGAGGATTCGCAGCGGTCGCGGAGGCTTATTTCACAGGCGACCCAGTGGCGGTATGCGGAACTGCGGGGCCTGGAGTCGTCCATCTATTCAATGGATTGATGGACGCGCGGAAAGAAGGAGCTCCCGTCATCGCCATCGCGGGGGATGTAGAGTCCAGCATTCTTGACACGTCTGCGCTCGAGGAACTGAATCCGTATAAGTTTTTCGAGACGGCCTCTCTCTATACGGCTCGGCTGGTTAATCCGGAGCAGGCCCGCTCGGTCATCAGCACCGCCATCCGCACGGCTGTTGCGGAAAGAGGTCCGACCGTTATTGCCATACCGGGCGACGTCGCGTCAGCAAATGCTCCCAACGAGCCGACCGACTTCACGGTTGCAGGCCCGGCTATCCTGAGACCATCCGAAGCAGACTTCGAACAACTGGTGGGGATGATCGATGAAGCGAAAACGGTGGCGATCTTTGGTGGGGACGGTTGCAGACACGGTCGCGACGAAGTGGTTGAACTAGCGAGCAAGCTGAAGGCCCCCGTCGGCTATGCCTTCCGCGGGAAGCAATGGCTGGAGCACGATAATCCGAACGCCGTTGGCATGACGGGCCTAATCGGATATGGCGGAGCGTACAACGCGATTAATGAAGCCGACCTCTTGCTCATGCTGGGCACGGATTTTCCGTTCTCCGAATTCCTGCCCGGCGCGAGTGTGAAGAAGGTTCAGATTGACAAGAACCCGAAGCACATCGGCCGCCGCACAGCACTGGATCTCGGTCTTGTCGGCGATATCAAATCGACCGTCAGCGCATTGATTCCGGCGGTGAAAGAAAAGACGAATGGAGAATTTCTAGCGAAGCAGCTGGCACACACCGAATCCTTCCATAAACTGCTGCAGCACTATGTTGAGAAGGGACCGGGGATAAAACCGATACGCCCTGAATTTCTTGCCGCCACGCTCAGCGAGCTGGCTTCGGATGACGCTATGTTTTTTGCAGACACGGGCACGGCCTGCATCTGGCTTGCGAGACACATCTATGGTGGAAAAAACCGCAGGCTCTTTGGCTCATTCTCGTGGGCGTCGATGGCCAACGCTGCGCCGAACGCGTTCGGATGTGCTCTGGCGTATCCCGGCAGGCAGTGCATCGCACTATGCGGGGATGGAGGCTTCACGATGGGGGGAATGGGCGATCTGCTGACGCAGGTAGAACGACGAACCCCCGTGGTTCAAGTCATTCTCAACAACGAGAAGTTCGACTTCGTCCACATCGAGCAGCAGGAGGCCGGATTCGTTCCGTTTGGCGTGGACTTCAAGAATCCGAATTTTGCCAAGGTTGCGGAGGCAATGGGCGCGAAAGGGATTCGTATCGAGGATCCCGACGACGTTCGAGAAGGTCTGGCGGAAGCTCTCGCGTACAAAGATGGTCCCGTCGTTGTGGACGCAGTGGTAGATCCCTTTGCGCTTGCCATGCCGTCGCATTCACCGTTCCACACGGTCAAGGGGTTCACTCTCAGTTTCGCCAAGCAGGTGCTGAGCGGCAGGCTGGATACGGTGATCAAGGAGATGGAGCGAAATGTTGGAATCGTCTGAGCGCCAAAGGTGTGTTGGGCATGAGCAAACCCATTCTGGTGGTAACCAGCCGTTATCCGAAGGAAGTTGAAGACCGTATCGACCGCGATTACGACCCTCGGCGAAACCCGGACCAGCTTCCTTTCAGTCAGCAGAAGCTGCTCTCCGCGGCCGAGGGGGCCGACGCCTTGTTTATCACGCCGGCAGACCGATTGGACTCTGGGTTTTTCCAGAATGTTTCGCCCACTGTAAAAATCATCGTTACGTACTCGGTGGGTTTTGAGCATATCGATCTGGAAGCCGCCGCTCGCAGGAAAATTCCGGTCGCCTATACCCCCGGTGTCAACCATGAAGCAACGGCCGACATCGCAATGCTGCTTTTGCTGGGTGCTTCGCGTCGCGCTTACAAAGCTCAAGAACTGATTCGTACGGGAGCGTGGAAGCCTCTGAGCCCCGACATGCTCCTGGGATGGCAAGTCGGTGGCAAAGTCCTCGGCATTTTGGGAATGGGGCGCGTGGGACAGGCCGTGGCACGTCGAGCTCGAGGATTCGGAATGAAGATTCACTATCACGACCGTTCGGAGTTACCCGCGGAAATCGCGGGCGATGCTGTCTACCACAAGGATCCGTCGGATCTGCTTCGCGTAAGCCAGTTCTTGAGCCTTCACGCCCCGGAGACTCCTCAGACCCACCATTTCTTGAACTCCAAAGCCATAAGTCTTCTGCCTGCTGGGGCGATCGTGGTGAACACCGCTCGTGGTGGATTGGTGGTCGACGAGGATCTCATTGCTGCTCTCAAGAGCGGACGGATTGCCGCTGCCGGACTCGACGTATTTGAAGGCGAGCCAAGACTTAACCCAGAATATATTTCGTTGAACAATACGTTTCTATTGCCGCACATCGGCAGTGCCACGATCGAAACGCGCACCGCCATGGGCATGCTGGCTCTGGACAATGTGGATGCGGTGCTGAACGGTAGGCCGGCGCCGACCCTCGTCCCAGCCCTAGCGGCAGCCGGGAGTATGTGAGCCACATTCAGGACAAAAGCAATGAGCGAACGCAGGAAAGTCGTCATCGTCGGTGGCGGGTTTGGTGGGCTTTCTGCCGCTCAGCACTTGAACTCGAATCTGATGGATGTGACACTTATCGATCGGCGAAACTATCACCTTTTCCAACCACTGCTCTATCAAGTCGCGACGGGCTCGCTTTCAGCGGGAGAGATCGCCGCCCCGCTTCGCAGCGTTTTGAGCCGTCAGAAAAATACTCGTGTCTGGCTGGGAGACGTCGTCGATGTGGATCCTGACTCCAAAAGCGTCAGTCTCTCCGACGGCGCCATCGTTCCTTACGATTCATTGATCATCGCCGCGGGATCTGAGACATCGTACTTTGGACACAACGATTGGCAACGGTGGGCTCCTGGTTTGAAGAGCATTGAAGAAGCCACGACGATCCGGCATAAAATTCTGTACGCGTTCGAAGTGGCCGAGCGTATCCCGGATCTTGAGCAGCGGCGCGCCTGGCTCACATTTGTCATTGTGGGGGCAGGGCCGACCGGCGTGGAACTTTCCGGCGCCATCGCCGAGATCGCCCGCCAAACTCTGAAAAACGATTTCCGGTCTATTGACCCTGGGGAAGCGCAGATCATCCTGCTGGATGGATCGCCTCGACCGCTGATGTCGTTTCCGGAAGACCTGTCCGAAAAAGCAACCCGATCTCTTGCCAACCTGGGTGTCCAAGTGCGCTGCGGCGCAAGGGTGAAACAAGTAGATGAAGATGGTTTAACGATGGAGTCCGAAAAAGGAGCCGATTCGATTGCTGTAAAGACAGTCATCTGGGCTGGCGGCATTACCGCGTCGCCACTCGGAAGAATCCTGGCTAGCCGCACGCACGCCGAGACTGACAAGGCAGGACGAGTCAAAGTAAGACCTGACCTGACGATTCCGAACTATCCGGACATCTACGTGGTGGGGGATCTGGCTGCTGCGACGGATGAGAAAGGAAAACCTTTGCCCGGACTAGCCCAGGTGGCGATGCAAGGAGGAGCCTATGCAGCAAAGGCGATCCTGCGAAAAGTAAAGGGCCAGCCGGGGCTTCCACCTTTTCATTATTTCGACAAGGGGACTCTGGCAGTAATTGGCCGCGCAGCCGCAGTGGCTGACGTTTTCGGCGCGCGCCTTTCTGGGCTCATAGCCTGGCTGGTATGGGCGTTCATCCACATTACGTATTTGGTAAATTTTCAGAGCCGTATTCTGGTTTTTATTCAATGGGCAATCCAGGATCTGACATTCAGCCGCGGAGCCCGACTGATTACGGGTGCTGCTCCCACCGACTTCGACTTCACCAAAGAGCTGTCGGACGTGCGCGCTGCGCGAAAAAGCTGAAGCGGTGAAGGTAGCGCGTTGATCTTCGAACCGTCATCCGAGCCTTGTGCATTTCGAGTACAAGCTGGCAAGCCCACAATGGCAGTGGGTTGAATGAAGCCGGGCGCGTTCCTCGTTTAGAGGGGCGAGGGAGTGGTTCGACAATGGGGAAAACGTTTCCCCAACTGTTCGGTGCGATCTCGCAGCTTTCGGCTTGCTATGCTAATATGGCAGTCGCAATCTTGGTGCTTTGGTCGAAGCGAATCCCATGGACATCCGCGAGATCGCTCGCAGGGCGAAAGTTTCCACAGCTACCGTATCCAGAGCCATCAATCACGTACCCACCGTCGACCCCCAATTAGCGAAACGGGTTTGGAAAGTGGTGGACGAATTGGGTTATTACCCCAATACCCAGGCGCGTTCTCTGGTGATGGGCCGGAGCCGCATTTTTGGTCTGATTGTTTCTGAATTTACCAATCCTTTTTTCCCGGAGATCGTGCAGACGTTCGAGAATCTCGCGGTCGAAAATAACTACGAAATTCTGCTGACCTCCACGGTGCATGACCCGAAGCGAATGGAGTCGTCGGTGCGCCGTATGATCGAACGGCGTGTGGATGGGGTGGCAATTCTGACTTTCGGCATGGAAGATGCTTTGCTTGAGCACCTTCGTTACCGCAAGGTTCCGCTCGTATTCGTGGACGTTGGGCCCGACGTTCCTGGCGTTGCCAACATCCGCGTCAATTATCAGAACGGAATCCGCCAGGCGGTGCAGCATCTGGCGGCGCTGAGACATACGCGAATTGCCTTCGTGAGCGGACCGCCGCATTTGAAGTCCGCGCTGGCGCGGCGAGATGCATTTAAGGCATGTATGACGGAAATCGGCCTGTCTCCCGATTTGATTGTGGTGGGCGATCATCGGATGGAAGGCGGCAAACGCGCCCTCACGGAACTCATGCGGCAAAACGAAAGCCCCACCGCGGTGCTGTGCTCAAATGACATGACCGCCATCGGGCTTATGCGTGAAGCCTACGACCATGACATCAAGATTCCGGAGGATGTGTCAGTGGTCGGCTTCGATGACATTCGCCTGGCCGACTTTATTATTCCGCCGCTGACGACCGTGCAAATGTCGCAGAAGGAGTTAGCCAGGACGGCATTCCAGGCTCTATTGAATGAGGTCGAATGCGAGACACCTTCCCCGGAACACCGCACTTACGACCTGAATACAAGCTTGGTTTTAAGGCGATCGACGGCGTTGGCCCCAGCTGCAAGGCAGCAAGTTTCCAGCAAAAAGGAGCAGCGCCGCCGCGCCTTGTAAACATAACTATCGACGCTTCTTCTTTGACTATCGCAGTCATTTCGCGCTTCGTTACCATTCGCCGGATTGCGGCAAGTTACAATTGACAATGGCCCGAGCAATGATCTAGATTCGTGAGTTCTAAGTAAACGATTACTTTGGTTTATCGCCGGAGCGACCGAGACCATGCTTCAACCCTTGCGGGAGCAGGTGCTGGAGGCAAATCTTGAACTGGTGCGTAGAGGCTTGGTCCTCTACACCTTCGGCAACGCGAGCGGAATTGCGCGCGACGAGGGACTGGTCGTGATTAAGCCCAGCGGTGTTCCGTACGAGCAGATGAAGCCGGAGCACCTCGTTGTCACGGATCTCGACGGGAAGATTGTCGAAGGGAAATTGCGGCCCTCCTCTGACTTGCCGACTCACATTGTCTTATACAAAGCGTTCCCCGAGATTGACGGCGTTGCCCACACTCACTCGGAGTATGCCACTTCCTGGGCGCAAGCCCGTAAACCGATTCCATGTTTTGGAACGACTCACGCCGACTACTTTCATGGCCCGGTGCCGGTAACCGGTGACTTGAGCGACGAAGAGATCGCCGATGATTACGAGAAAAATACGGGCGATGCCATTGTCCGTTGCTTCCGAAATCTCGACCCTTCGGCGATCCCTGGCGTTCTAGTCGCCAATCACGCCCCCTTTACGTGGGGAAAGGACGCCGAAACCGCCACGCACAATGCGGTGATTCTCGAGGCCGTGGCTCGCATGGCTTACATCACGCTTGGGATCAATTCGGCGGCGGCATCTGTTGGCAAAACTCTGCACGACAAGCACTACCTCAGAAAGCACGGGAAGACCGCCTACTACGGACAGCCCGAGGACTCGAAATGATGCCTGTCGCGGCTTTGTTTCTCCGTCCTCGATTGGTCAGTCTCTCCTCCATTGATGTGGCAATTGTCGCTTTCTACTTTCTTCTCGTGATTTCCATCGGCTGGTACCTGAAGGGCCGCGCCAATACCGGAGAAGACTTTTTCATGGCGGGACGCGAGATGACGGCATGGGTCGCCGGTTTGAGCTTTCTCTCGGCGAATCTCGGCGCTCTCGAACTGATGGGGTGGGCGGGATCCGCGTATCAGTACGGCATTATGGCGACGAACGCCTATTGGATCGGTGCGATTCCGGCCATGCTTTTTCTCGCGCTGGTCATGATGCCGTTTTATTACATCTGTAAAACGCACTCGGTGCCGGGATATTTGAAATTGCGTTTCGGTGAGCCGAGTCGCGTATTGTCTGCGGTTTCGTTCGCGTTCATGACCGTGCTGATGAGCGGCGTCAATATGTTCGCCATGGCGAAAGTCATGCAGATCGTGCTGGGCTGGGACATCAACTTCAGCATCTGGGTGTCGTCCGTCACGGTCGCGATTTATGTAACGCTGGGCGGCTTGCGGTCGGCCATTTTTAATGAGGTGCTACAGTTCTTTCTCATCTGGGCTGGAGCGTTCTTGATTCCAGTTCTCGGATTGTATGAAGCGCGCGGATGGAACAATTTGAAGCTGGCCATCGCCCAGCGGGCATCGGAGCAATACGTTCACGTATGGGCCGGAGTGGGCTCGTTCTCGAACAATCCGATGGGAATCAACTGGGTCGGCGTTGTGTTTGGACTCGGTGCGGTAATCTCGATGGGCTACTGGACCACCGATTTTCTGGTTGTGCAGAGGATCTTGTCCGCCAAGGACATGCGCAGCGCAGAGATGGCGCCTATTATCGGCGCGGCATTCAAGATGATGGTGCCCTTCATCGTGATCCTGCCGGGGCTGCTGGCATTGGCAGTCTTGCCCGAGAAGTTGGTTCCGGAATCGCTCGCATCGGTGACTGGAGCGCATAGCTATAACGACGTCCTGCCGCTTATGTTGGCGCGCTATTGCGGCCCTGGACTGCTGGGCTTGGGAGTTACGGCGCTGATCGCCGGCTTTATGTCAGGCATGGCCGGCAATGTGAGCGCGTTTACGACCGTGTGGACGTACGACATCTACCGTCCACTGATTAACAGCAAAGGCAGCGATCACCATTACGTGAACATGGGACGTTGGACCACTGTGATCGGAGTGCTGATCAGCGTGGGCACGGCGTATCTTGTGATGCAGTTCGCCAGCATCATGGATTATGTGCAGGCTTTGTTCAGCTTTTTCATCGCTCCTTTATTTGGAACCGTCGTATTAGGGATGTTGTGGAAGCGGGCGAGCGCAGCCGGAGGATTTTGGGGATTGCTGTGCGGCACGGCTTGTTCCGTTGGAATGTGGACGTGGGTCAAAATGGATCCGACAGCGCTGCGTTACGTTGCGCTTTCTCCCCACGCCAAAGGCCTGGCCCAGGATTATTTTCAGGCGCTTTGGTCATTTATTGTGTGCGTGGTCGTGACGATTGGCGTGAGTTTAGTAACCAAGCCCGTGCCGGATAGCGAGCTGACTGGTCTTGTGTACGGGTTGACCGAAATACCGTCGATTGAAGATGTCCCGCTGATTCATAGACCGGTCTTCTGGGCGGCTGTGGTGGCGGTGGTCTTCGTCGTACTGAACATTATTTTCTGGTAAGCGGGAGTCATCCAAGAAAAGAGGTATGCACGAGTGGTTTCGATCTGGTTTTTCATCGGCATTTCGTTGGCGGTTAATGGCGGGCTGATCCTTGCCGCAGGGATTTATGAACTCGTGCGTCCTCCCGTGAATCCTGCTGTGGTTTTGTTTAACCTGCACGCTAACGTGTGGTGGGGTGCGCTGTTGCTGGTGATCGGCCTTATTTATTGCTACAAGTTTGCCCCGGCGCGTCAACCCTAGGTTGAAGTGCATTGTTCGAAAGGGAGTTTTATGGCAGGCAGAAAAATGACGTTGGGCTTGATTGTGGGCAACCGAGGATTCTTCCCCGATCATTTGGCCAAGAGTGGGCGCGAAGAGATGTTCGCAGTGCTGCAAGCTGCGGGCATCGATGTGGTGGCCCTGGGCCCAGAAGAAAGCAAATATGGAGCCGTGGAAACGCGCGAGGAATCGCGCGGTTGCGCCGACCTGTTTAAACGCAACCGCGAGCGCATCGACGGTGTAATCGTTACTCTGCCGAATTTTGGCGAGGAGCGCGCCATTGCGGACACTCTGCGGTTGGCCGATCTCCGCGTGCCGGTGCTGATCCAGGCCACGCCCGATGATCCGCCGAAGATGTCCATCGCCTACCGCCGCGACAGCTTCTGCGGCAAGATGTCGGCCTGCAATAATCTGCGGCAGTACGGCATTCCCTATTCGCTTACAACACTGCACACTGAAAGTCCCAGTTCGCCAGAGTTTGCTGCGGATCTGAAGTGGTTCTGCGCGGTGTGCCGGGTAGTGAAAGGATTTCGCAATCTGCGCGTGGGCGCGATTGGCGCGCGTCCCGCCGCATTCAACACCGTTCGCTACAGCGAAAAGATTCTGGAATTGCAGGGCATTTCCATCGAGACGCTCGATCTCTCAGAGGTTCTGGGGCGCATCGAGCGCATGAGAGATAACGACGACCATGCGCAGGCCAAACTCGCCGCGATCACGAAATACGTGGATGCCGGAAATGTTCCTGCGGTCGCATTGTTGAAAATGGCAAAGCTCGGCGCGGTGATCGACCAATGGATGGCGGCGACCGAAGTCAAGATTAGCGCCGTACAGTGCTGGACCTCGATTGAGGAGAATCTCGGCGTGGTTCCCTGCACCATCATGAGCATGATGAGCAACGAACTTCTCTCCAGCGCTTGCGAGGTCGATATTTGCGGTGTGCTCGGAATGCACGCGCTGCAATTGGCTTCGGAGACTCCCTCAGCGTTGCTGGATTGGAACAATAATTACGGAACAGACCCCAACAAAGCCGTGTGCTTCCACTGTTCAAACCTGCCAAAACATTTCTTCCGCTCGGTGAAAATGGATTTTCAGCAGATCATCGCCGGCACCGTGGGCAAGGAGAATACGTTCGGGACCTGCGTAGGGCTGATCAAGCCGGAGAATATGAGTTTCGCGCGCTTCTCTACTGACGACACATCCGGCAAAGTGCGGGGCTATGTAGGCGAAGGACGATTCACCGACGATCCGTTGAACACCTTCGGCGGCGCCGGAGTGGTGGAGATTCCAAACATGCAGCGCTTGCTGCGTTACATCTGTGAGCGGGGCTTTGAACATCACGTGGCCGCAAATCTCTCGACCGTTGCACCCGCGGTGCACGAGGCTACCAGCCGCTACTTTGGTTGGGATATGTACTATCACGGCTGCGATAACGGAGCCTGCTGATGGCCATTGTTACCGGAGTCGATTTCGGTACCCTGAGCGTGCGCGTGTCGCTGGTCGATAGCGAGCGCGGACTCATCGATTCGGCGATCGCGGAATATCCCCTTCACCGTAAACGCGAAGATCCCGAATACGCAACGCAATCGCATGAAGACCAGATGCTCGCGTTGGTTTCCGCCTCGCGCGAAGTGCTGAGGAAAACCGGTGTCTCGGGCGATCAGGTCGAGGCCATTGCGCTCGACACCACGGGTTCTTCGGTCATTCCCGTTGACAAAAATCTCCAGCCTCTCAACGAGTACTACCTCTGGTGCGACCATCGGGCCAAAGGCGAAGCTGCGGAGATCACCGAAGCTGCCCACCGCGAGGGTCTCGAAGCGATTCAGTGGTGCGGAGGAGTTTATTCCTCGGAGTGGGGGTTCTCGAAGCTTTTGCACTGGCTTCGACACAATCCGGAGAAGAGGTCGCGGTTCGCATCGGCCTTCGAACATTGCGACATGGTCGCGGCCACGCTCTGCGGCATTACCGACGCAAGGAAAGTGAAGCGCAGCGTCTGCGCGATGGGGCACAAGTGGCTTTGGAACCCCCAACTCGGCGGCCTTCCGCCGGAAAGCTTTCTTGCGAGGGTGGATCCTTTGCTCAAAGGGGTCCGCGAACAACTTGACGGCGACTACGCGACCTCCGATCAGATCGCCGGCACACTCTCCCCGTTTTGGGCTGAGAAGCTGGGACTGAACACCGGCATTCCGATTCCGGTGGGTGCGTTTGACGCTCATTGGGACGCGATTGGCGCGGGTTGCCGAACAGACGACATAGTGAATGTGATTGGGACGTCCACATGCATCATCGGAATCACGCCCGCAGTTAATCTTGTGCCGGGAGTTTGTGGAGTGGTGCAAGGCAGCGTGCATCCGGGGCGTACGGGAATCGAGGCCGGGCTTTCTGCCGTCGGCGACATATTCAATGCAATTGCCTCGCGCGCGGCCACCGATGTAACAGCGTTGAGTGTTGGTCTGGAGAATTATCGTGCCGGGCAAACCGGTTTGCTGCGTATGACCTGGGACAACGGCGACCGCACCGTGCTGGTGAATCCAAACCTGCGAGGCGTTACTCTGGGATGGAATTTGCAGAGCACCGCGCAGGATGAATTATTCGCAGCCATCGAAGGCACGGCTTTTCATACCCGCGTAATTCTTGATCGGATGGCTACGCACGGCGTTCACATCAAGCGCGTGATCAATGCCGGCGGAATTCCGCAGAAGAATGATGTTTTGAATCAGGTGTATGCCAACGTGCTAGGCCGTCCCGTACTGGTTGCGAGCAAACCCGTGGTCAGCTTGGGCTCTGCCATTTTTGCCTTTTTAGCGGCTGGCACATTCAAGACCGTTGAGGAGGCGCAGGACAAAATTTGCCCCCCTCATCGAACCTTCACGCCGGACGATTCGGCACAGCACGTTTACGAACAACTCTATCCTTTATATAGCAAGCTGTACTTTGCGTTCGGACAGCGGAACGATGTTCTCGGTGACATCCTGCCGACATTGATCGAAGTCGCGGGCCGGACCACAACATAAAAACGGAGGCCAGGAGATGCGCGTCGAAGCAGTCATGCGAATGCTTGCACTCAGCGCGGTGTGTTTCGCATTGTGGGGCACGGGCGCGGAGGCCAAGACGAAAGTGACAAGCCAGCCCTTTGGACAAATGCAAGACGGAACTCCGGTAGAACTTTTCACGCTTAGCGATGGTCTATTCGAGGCGCGGATCGCGACCTATGGCGGAGTTCTGGTTTCATTCAAAGCTCCGGACCGCAGCGGAAATGTCGCGGACGTCGTGCTGGGGTTCGATGACCTGGACGGATATGTCGCCAATTTTAACGGCCCGTTAGATGCTTTTTTCGGCGCCCTCATTGGCCGCTATGCGAACCGCATCGCGCACGGAACATTTACGCTCGACGGCCAGAAGTATTCCCTGCCTCTGAATAACGGCGAGAACTCTCTGCATGGTGGACCACACGGTTTTAATAATGTTGTGTGGACAGCGAAGCCTATCGATGCAGGGGTTGAACTGACATACCTGAGCAAGGACGGAGAAGCAGGATACCCTGGTAACCTGACTGCTACGGTTCGATACACACTGAAGAAGGGCGATTTCCAGATTGAGTACTCGGCAACGACTGCCAAAGATACGGTCGTCAACCTAACCAATCATGCTTATTTCAATCTAGCTGGAGCCGGCGACATATTGAGTCATCAGGTCACCCTCCATGCATCCCGGTTTACGCCAGTGGATGCTGGTTTGATCCCGACCGGCGAATTGAAGCCCGTAGACTCCACGCCTTTCGATTTTCGTAAGCCCAACGCGATTGGCGGGCGAATCAACGAAAACGACGAGCAACTCCATCGTGGCCGCGGTTACGATCACAACTGGGTTCTCGACAACAAAGGGGGAAAGCTGGCGGAAGCAGCCGATCTATACGATCCGGCTAGCGGGCGCGTGCTGAAAGTTTTAACGGATCAGCCGGGAATTCAGTTCTACAGCGGGAACTTCCTCGATGGTTCGATTAAAGGCAAAGGCGGAAAGCCTTATCGGCTCCACTCGGGGCTTTGTTTGGAGACGCAGCACTTTCCTGACTCGCCGAATCATCCGGATTTTCCGACAACAGAGTTGAAGCCTGGCGAGCGATACCACACAGTAACCATCTATCGTTTCTCCGCACGCTAGGGGCCGATTTCAGCATCCGGTTTTCCTCCACGCAAAGTAATACGGCGAGCCTAAATGGGACCTCAGCTCGCCGTAAGTTGCCCCTCAATCATGCTTAAGAAGAAGACAGGAATAGAATAAATTGCCCTGCTCGTCGCTAGAGTCAGGGCAAGGTAGTGCCACACATGCCAAGTGTGAGCCGCATCAGTAAACGCTTACCGACCGACTGAACAGATTTATAATCTCCTGTTGGAGTTGCTGTCAAGCACTTTTCCTCGGCGTGTCGTGGCTAAGTTTGATCCTGGTGGTCGAGGATGAGTGTAGCCATCCGATTAGCGGGCAAATCACTCGCGCCGGCGGGAAGCAACCCAGAAGCCATTGACAAACCGTCAGCAGAACGAAGAACCTGAAGGAAGTAAACGTTTGCCATCGATCAGTCTATACGCTCGTCTTCAGGAGACACTTATGACCCTTCGAGTCAGCCGCAGGACGTTTCTCCAGGCCGCAATTGCAACCACCGCCGCCGCTTACGCGGGCCGCATGGCTCCAGCATTCGGCGGTTCCAGCAAAGGTCTGGTGTCGATCAATACTCCCCTAACGACATTTGGGTATGCGGACGTGGAACTGCTGGATGGACCGATGAGGCAGCAGTTCGAAGAAAACCACGCTCGTTTTCTAAATCTGGAAGATGACCGACTGCTTAAAGTCTTTCGTCAAAATGCCGGCCTCGCTGCCCCCGGTGAAGACATGGGCGGATGGTACGACGGCTCCGGTTTCAGTCTTGTGCGGAACGACTTTCACGCATTCATTCCCGGTCATAGCTTCGGGCAGTATCTTTCGGGATTGGCGCGCTCGTATGCCGTTACCGGCTCAGAAGCAACTCGCGAAAAGGTCAATCAGCTGGTTAATGGGTATGCGGCAACGCTCGATCCGAAGGCGAAATTCTTTGTCGACTACCGCTTGCCCGCCTATACCTACGACAAACTGTCCTGCGGCTTGATCGACGCGTACGAATTCGCACAGAACCCAATGGCCATGGAGGTTCATGAAAAACTGACTCGCGCCATGGTGGCCTATTTACCTGAAAAGGCGCTGTCACGGCAGGAGCAGCGCTCCCGCGCCCACAAAGATACGTCTTATACGTGGGATGAAACTTACACACTGCCGGAGAATTTGTTCCTCGCCTACCAGCGCAGCGGGAAGACGTTTTACCGCGACATGGGCAAGCAGTACCTGGAAGATGACACCTATTTCAATCCGCTGGCCCAAGGCAACAACGTCCTGCCTTTCGAACACGCCTACAGTCACGTGAATGCCCTCAGTTCGGCGATGCAGGCCTACATCACGCTGGGGAGCGAAAAGCATCTGCAAGCGGCCAAAAACGGGTTCCACATGCTGCTCACCACCCAGAGCTTTGCTACCGGCGGCTGGGGGCCGAACGAAGGCTTCGGAGAACCCGAGACCGGACAGCTTGGCAACAGCCTCGCTCAAACGCATGCCAGCTTCGAGACGCCATGCGGCGCCTACGGCCACTTCAAAATCACGCGTTATCTTCTGCGCGTCACCAAGGACTCCAAGTACGGCGACAGCATGGAGCGCGTGCTCTACAATACGATTCTTGGCGCATGGCCAATTCAAGGCGACGGAACGTCGTTCTATTACTCCGACTACGCAACGACAGGTAAGAAAGTGTGGTACGGGCAAAAGTGGCCATGTTGTTCGGGAACCTTCCCTCAACTTGCGGCCGACTATCACATCAGCACTTATCTTCGGTCGAACGATGGCGTGTATGTAAATCTCTTTACTCCGTCAAGAGTGCAGTGGGCCGATGGCCGCGCACGCTGCGGCCTGAAGCAGGAGACAAAATATCCGTTCGATAACAAAATTCAAATTCAGGTTTCCGGTTCGCAGTCGACGGAGTATACCGTTTACGTTCGGGTCCCGGCGTGGGCCGTACCAGATCCTGTAGTTTCTGTGAACGGCAATCGCATGTCCGATGTGCATGCGGGAACTTTTGCTGCCATTCGCCGCACGTGGCGAGACGGCGATCGCATCGAACTTGAACTCCCCATGCCGCTGCGCTTGGAGCAGGTGGATGCGAACCATCCGAACCTCGTGGCATTAATTCGGGGACCGTTGGTCCTAATGGCCATCGCCGACTTTCAGCCTGCCTTCGATCGTGCTGCATTGCTGCAAGCGAAGCCAGCGAATAATGCCACGGGAGACTGGCAGGCAACATCGGCCAATGGGACCATCGTAGCCATGCGCCCATTCATGAAGATCAACAAGGAGAGCTATAGCACGTACGTATTGTTGAACTCGTAAGCAAAATGTGGGGGCAGCCGGCGTGGCTAGTGCCGTTCGCGCCGTGAATGTCCCGAGGGCTCTGGCGCATTAACGCCCTTCCCGATCCGTCGGGGTCAGCTGGTACAAAATACAAGAGTGGGATCTCAGAGTAACGTCAATCGATTTCGCTAGCCCAGCGTCTTTGTGTTCCCACAAATCCCTAAGCTTATATTCCGCCCTCGGCAAACCCAAGTCCAGCCAGTCGTAATGGATATTCTCGACCTCCGGCGAAATATTGAACAGCGCGAGATAGTAGCTGTCTTTTGCATGTGCCTGTGACAACCACGCAACAATTTTGTCTGTTGCGACAATGGGATGGCTGTTGTGTGAATCTTGATCGACTGCAAGGACCTCGCGGTTTGTGAGCAAAGATGTTGTCCACTCATCGGCCGCCGTTAAGTCCCCGCCAATCATCAAAGGCGATCGAAAGATCGCCCACAATGTAAGCAGCGTCCGTTGCTCATCATGCGTGAGTTTAGTATTGCGCGGCTTCCCCCACCCGGGGGCGGGCTCTAGGTGACCGATGGGCAACATGTCGGCATCGGGCCAATGCCCTGGGCCAGAAAATTGTGCCCAATTGGCGACGTTTGCAAACTGATCTCCAACCCCTTGCGGGTAAGGCTTGTCGCTATGCCACAGGTCCCATATATCGTCGGAAATGCGCCACATTTGCGCATACTGTCTCAGTGCTTCCACCTTTTCTAAAGGCGCCGGGCCGGGAGAAACACTCAAAATAATCGGTCGCCCTGTTTTTGTCAGTGCTGTGCTCAACATCCGAATCTCGTCGCCTTTATAAGGATGGCTGCCGATGCAGTCCGCTTTAATCAGATCGACGCCCCAACTGGAATAAAGCTGAACAATAGAGTCGTAGTAAGCCTGTCCTGCTGGGTTACTAGCGTCAACCCCATAGTTGTCGTAATTCCAGGGACAGATATCGGCTTTGTCCGCCGCATCGGCTGCGTGGTATTTCAATCCCGCGATCGAAAGGTTTTGATCAACGGCCTGTTTCGGAATTCCTCCGAGTATGTGAATACCGAACTTTAGGCCGAGGCTATGCACAAATGCGGCCAACGGTTTGAAACCGGCATCGCCGGCCGCGGAAGGGAAACGATTCACGGCCGGCAGGAACCGCCCAAAATTGTCCATGCGATAATGAAACGATTTGGAATTGCCTTCAGGCGTGGGATCGAGAACGTACCACTCTACGTCGATGACAACATATTGCCAGCCAAATGGCTTCAGGTGAGCGGCAAGCCATTCTGCGTTAGCCTTGAACTCAGCCTCATTAATGGTGGCGCCATAGGCGTTGTAGCTGTTCCAGCCCATGGGCGGCACGACCGCAAGTTGCGTTAGCTCTTTTTCTCCAGCGTTTAGAGTATGCGTACTGGCGATGATGAGTAACATGACGAGTGATATGACGCAATAGCATGATCTTCGCCTGCGAGGGTTTTGCATTCATTATCCGTGTGTGGGGTGCTGGCCCGTCCAGTCGTTTCGGGTTAATTCGGGCCTATCCCAGAAGCCATCCCGCTACCCGCCTCGGACCTGTTCTTGCGAATCAATTCTTCGGTGAGGCGGAATTGATCATCCGCCAGATTGATTTTTCCGGTGCGCTGATAGATTCGCCCCAGAAGGTAGTGATTTGCACTGTTACCAGCATCAAGATTGATGGCCCTTTCAGCCTCCGGCAGCGCGTCGTCAAAGCGTTCAACATCGAAATATGCTTTGGCCAGTTGATAATGAGCTTTGGCATTCTTAGCGTCAATCGCCGTTGCGCGGACCAGCAATGGCACTGCGTCTTTCGTCCGGTTCGATTTCGCTAGCAGTGTTCCCAGGTTCAGATACGGCTGCTCGTTATGTGCGCTCGCATTTTCGTCCAGGTGAATTGCCTTGCGGTAAGCGGCGATAGCTGCGTCGATCTCGTTCTTAGCCTCCAGGCTGAGTCCCAAATTGTCCTCAGCTTTTACGTTCGCCGGGTCGCGTTGCAAAACCTGCCGGAAGGCCGCGATCGCCAGATCGAATTGGTTCTGTTGATAACGAACCCGGCCGAGATGGTAATACGCTTCGATGTTTGCCGGGTCCATGGCGAGCGCTTTTTCCAGATAGCGTGCAGCGTCGTTGTAGTCGTTTAATAGTACATAGTCGAGGGCGACGATCTTTAAGTCGTCTGCCGTTGGTCCTTTCAACTTAACCGCATCGTTGTAGAGTTGGAGAGATTCGTGCGGCCTATTCTGCCGGAAACAAATATAAGCGAGCAAATAGGCGGCATCCTCCGAATGTGAATGGGTTTGCCGATAAGTCGTTAGCGCCGTCGCCGCTTCTTCCAGTTCTCTGAGATTCACCAACGATTTCCCGCGATAGAGTAACGAAGCGGTCTTGCCCGGTTCCTCTCTCTCGCATCGGTCGAACTCCGCGGCTGCGTACTTCCATTGACGTTGCTGAAACAATTGCATCGCATGATCAAAGCAGGAGGCCTGTGCTCGCAGATTGCGCGATGTCAGAAAGGACAACGTCGCTATTGCGAATATCAGGGAAAAATTGGCCGCTTTTCTCATGGAGCAATCGATGGGGCTGCGGAATTTTCTTCCTGTACTGTAAGAATTTGATCTGGGTGAACATTCTTCAGCACCTGCACGATTCCGCTCGGCCAGCGAATCTCAATCTCGCTGACGACGTTGGCAGATCCCAATCCGAAGTGCACACGCTTATCGCTCGACGACTCGTAACTGCTCGCGGTAGTTACTGTTGCATATTGATTGCCCAGCGCTGTCGTGACCTTGAGTCTCGCGCCGATACTATCCCTGTTGCTCTTGACACCGACGAGCTTGAATGTAATCCAATGATTCGAGGTTGAGGTTTCGTTCCGCAATATCCATGCTGGACCGTTATTCTCAGTCACGACCACGTCAACCCGGCCGTCGTTGTCGATGTCTCCAATCGCCAAGCCTCGTGCCGCCCACTTTTGCTGGAAGACCTCTCCGGACTGCGTCGAAACATCGACGAATTTTCTGCCTTTGTCATTCCATAGCAGCAAAGGAGATTCGCGATAGCGCAAGTGCGGCTCCTCGAGTTGAATCGTATCCATGACGTGAGACTGCACCAGAAAAATATCTTTCCACCCGTCATTGTCGTAATCCATAAAACGTACGCCCCATGCCGAGTGCAGCAGAGTGATGGCTCCCAGGCCTGCTGTCAAACTGGAATAGTCAAATGTCCCGTCTTTCGCATTTGTATAGAGGGCGTATTTCTGGTTCGCTAAGTCCGTGATAACGGCGTCCGGCCAGCCATCGTTGTTATAGTCTTCAAAGTCCACGCCCATGCCGGCGAAAGTGCCACCGCCGCCATCCAGTCCTATCCCGGAAACCACTCCGACCTCCTCGAAAGTTCCGTTTCCTTTGTTGTGGAAGAGAAATTCTGGAATCGAATCGTTAGCCAGCAGGATGTCCATCCAGCCGTCTCGATCGTAGTCGGCAATCGCAAGCCCCAAGCCCTTTCCCGGTTTGCCCATACCCGCTTTCTCGGCCACCTCCGTGAACTTGCCGTTTCCGTCATTGTGATAAAGCAAGACCGAAGCGGGCTTAAAAAGATCGGGGTGGCAAAAGGAACGAAAGCCTTCTTCGCGATGGCCGCAATAAATGTCGTCGAAGTCCCACTCCATGTAGCGCGCCACCACCAAATCGAGTCGGCCGTCGTTGTCATAGTCAACCCAGGCCGCGCTGGTGGCCCATCCGGATCCGGCCACACCCGCACTAGCGGTTACATCGGTGAAGGTCCCATCGCCGTTGTTGTGATAGAGCGTGCTATGGCCGTAGCCGGCGACGAACAGATCGTCGAAGCCGTCATTGTCGTAATCGCCGACGGCTACTCCGGTGGAATAGCCACTGCCCGCCAAACCGGCTTTTTCGGTTACGTCTTCAAAAGTACCGTCGGCTTTCTGGTGGTACAACCGGTTCCAGTACTTCTTATCGTCTTTCTTCGGAATCGTTTCTCTGGGCGTGGGATCGTCAAGCCGTGCGCCGTCGGCGAAGAAAATATCGAGCCGTCCATCGTTGTCATAGTCGAATAGGGCAACCCCGGAGCCCATGGTTTCGAGCAAATACTTCCTGGAGGTTGGAGACGCCTCTTGCTTGAAGTGGACGCCCAGTTTCTCGGTCACATCAACGAAGTTACCAACAGAGGGCCTGCTCGGAGCGTTGACTGAGGTGGCGTTATGATCCACGGGCGGAGAAGCTTGGCATTCGCCGTGCCCGATCATCCACGACAACACGATCGCGGCTTGCGCGAGCCGGAGCCCTGCATGGTTACGTCTTAGCATTCTGAAAAACGCCGGAGTGCGTCAACGAGCCTCCTCTGCACTGTTATCACAGTCTATACTCCGCCGCGGAGCCTTCGACTGCAGTACGCGGCAAAAAACACCGGGCCGTTGCTACCGCAGCGGCCCGGCTACTCGAAACGAAATGGGGAGAGCCGTCAATACTCAAATTTCAACATCAACTGAATTTTCCTTGGACCCAGGAGCGTATTGTTCGCATTTATAAATCCGAACGCCGCGTCATAGGGTTGAACGTCCGGTCGATTAAAGACGTGTCGATTGAACGCGTCAATAAAGCTGGCTTGTAAGAGTATGTCTTTCGACTCGGTGATCTTCGTGCGTTTGAGAATGTTGAAATCTTCGCTCGGGTAAATCGGCATCCGCACCGCACCGGTCACGCGCGAAATATTTCCGAACGCGTAGGTCCCGCGAGCCGTCAGGTTCGCGCCCGAATTGGGGTCGTCAAATGCCGGGTTGACCGCACCAGGGGCCGTGTCGAGCGGATTGAACATGGACTCGGTAACCGGATTGAAGTTTGAGCTTTTGTAGGCAGCGCTCGCCAGGCTCGATCCCGGAATCTGATTGAAACGAATGCATCCTGCCCATGCAGGAATTCCGGTGGCGCAGCCGAATGCTATGGGCTGTCCGCTCTCGTATCGTTGCACACCACTGACGGACCAGCCGCCTACTACCCGATCAACGACTCCGCCTCGCGAAAGGAACTTTTTGTTCTTGCCGAACGGCAGATCATAGACATAGCTGAGGACAAAGTTCTGCGGAAGATCCTGGTCGCTGATCGCTTTGTCACCATTCTTGTTGAACGAGTTTTGCGGCCCCTGGCTGCCGGCAGCGGTTGCAAAATAAGGCAACGCGCTGTCCGCATCGGTCAAAGTCTTCGACCAAGTGTAAGAGGCCATCAGATTCAACCCGTTGTGGAATCGCCTCTGCAAAGACGCTTCAAGAGCGTTGTAGGTCGATTGCCCCAGGTTTTCCAGGCAGCAATCGGTGTTAAAGCCTCCATATTGCGGGAATGGCACTAGGGCCTGCGCGGTCAAGGCATTGGTGGGGAAGCCCGCATAAGGAGCAGCGATCGTCGTTTGTTTGCTAAAGGTGCTGTTTAGCAAGTTCGCCGGCAGCGAGAGGTAATTCGGAGTAAGCGAGTTCACCGCATCAAAATTCGAACGGAGATGAGTGGAATGCTCTCCCACATAGGCTACGTCCAGAATTAGGTCTGTTGTCAGTTCCTTTTGGACTTCGAAGCTCCAGTTCTGAATCATGGCCGGTCGGCCATAGGATGGATCGATGTAGGTCGGTCCTTGAAACCCGCCGGTTGCCGTGGGATTGAGTTGGGTGGGACTGAGATTCGGCGGAGCGGCAAAGGCCGGAAAACCAGAATTCAGATTGTAGGCTGGGTTGAATCCGTCTGGCGTATTGAACTGAGGATTGGACTGGAATCCGGTCAACTCGTCTGCACCGAAATCCGCATAGGTGATGGCGCCGTAGAGAATGCCGTAACCTCCACGAAAGACGGTCTTGCCACCCCATAGTGACGGGGCCCAGGCGAATCCGAATCTGGGTCCGAAGTCCTTTTTGTAGATGTTTGCCCAACGTTCATTAGTATTTCCATTTCGTCCGGCGCCTGGGCCTGCGAAAACCAGCGCACCCAGTCTTCCGCCCGCGCCGGGATTCGGCGTCGTCAAGCTGATGTTCGAAGTATCACCAAAGGCTTCGCGGTTTGGCTCATCCAAGTCCCAGCGAAGCCCATAACTCAGGGTGAACGTGGGAGCGATTTTGAAATTGTCCTGGAAGAAAACCGCATAGTAGTCGCGCACCCACCGTGGTTGGGTGGCATAGGTCGTCGCGTTCGAGGCGTCCACAGCGCCAAGCAGCATGCTGGCAAAAGCGTCGCCCGAACTACCCTCCGTAATAACAGACCCGGAAGTCTCATTTCTTCCAAAGTTGAAAGTGCCGCTCGTATTCGCAAAGTTCAGTGGGTCGAATATCTGGAGGCGCCAGTCCACCCCGAACTTAAAATCGTGCTTGCCTTTCACCCAGCTTAGCGTGTCGTTCGTGCGGTAACCGTTATCGATGGTGTCGCCGTCAACCGAGTCTCCGTAACCGCTGTAACCTTCTCCCGCCGACCCGTTAAACTGAATCGCTGGAAACATGGTGCCCGTCAGCCCACTGATACCAAGCTTCTGATCCCAATCCGCGCCATTCCCTAGGGTAACGCCCGCACCGATATTTGCGCTGTTGGTGCGGTTGTAGCCCGCACTAAAGTGGTTCAGCATCGCACTGTTGATTGTGTAGTCGTATCCGCCCCGGATGTAATGAGTGGTAAAGCTCTGGCTGCGGCCAAAGCCCGCCGGGCCGGCAAACTCGGGGGTAGTGGAAACACGTGCGTTCTGGCGGGAATTATAGGTGAAGTATGCCTTGCTCTTCGCCGAGATATTCTGGTCGATGCGGACGGTAGTGGTAGTGTCTTCGATCGGGAAACTGTAAGGAAACGAGTAGTTGTTGAACAACGCGCTGTTCGTCGGACTGGGGTAATACGAGAATAGGTTCTGCCCCACTGACGAAAAACTGGTTGAGGGGATCATATTTCCCGGGAAGGGAGTACGGCACTGCACGCCGCCAATCGTGGTCGTGCTGGTAGGGTTAAATATTTCGCCCTGATAGATATTGGCGCCGCCACAAGTGCCAACCACATTCGCCGTGTCCAGCACCGCTGAGAAATCCCCCGTCCGCTCGGCCGCGGTTGGTACGGTGATGGTATTTGTTCCACCGCTTTCCTGCCGGTATTGCTCCCAGGAGAAAAAGAAGAAGGTCTTATCCTTGCCGTTGTAGACGTGTGGAATTCGTACCGGTCCCCCCATGGTCAAACCATAATCGTTCTGCTTGTCGGCAGGAGTTCGAAAAGCCGAGCGCGTCGCGGCAGTGGGATCCTCCGCGATGGTGAGGTCGTTGCCCCAGGTGTTGGCGTCGAGATCGTCGTTCCGGAAAATGTCATACGCCACGCCGTGATAGGCGTTCGTACCGGATTTGGTGCTGAAACTCTCGATGCCGCCAGTGGTGCGCCCGAACTCGGCGGGTAATGTTGAGGTAAGAACCTTGAACTCGCTGATGGCTTCGACCGAAGGTGCCGTTTCATCAAACGACGATCCGTTTTCCGAGCGGTACATGCTGGCTCCGTCGAGCAAGACTTCGGTGGCGTAGTTCTGGCCACCGCTAATCTTGGATTCGAAGGTCCCGCCGCTGCCATTTCCGGTGCCGTATCCGACGGTGCCGGGGATCAGGAATACGAAGGCCTCCGGAGAACGCATCGCTTGCACCGCACTTCCCAGCACAAGGGGCAGTTCGACCGCCTGCTTCGGCATGACTACCGCGCCCATGTCGGAACTCTCAGACTCTACCGCTGGAGCGTCAGCAGTAACTACGACTGTCTCGTTGATCATGCCCGCGCTCAGTTTCACGTCCAATGCAGCGGTGGTTGCCACTTGTACCTCGACGCCGGTTAAAGTCACGGTTTTGAAACCGGCTGCACTGACCGTAACGTTGTAGGTTCCGATATTGACATTGGGAAGCCGGTATGTGCCCGCGCTGCTCGAGGTGGTCTGATAAGAGGTTCCTCTGGAAGTTTCCCTGGCGATTACTTTCGCCCCCGTCACTAGCGCACCCGTTGGATCGGCGACGGTTCCGGCGATGGCTCCCTGATTCGCTTGTCCAATTGCGCTTGGAGAAAAACTGAAGACGGCGATTGTCATCAGCAAACTGCTGGTGAGTACCTGCGTAAAAAAGCCTTGCCGTAGATACATACTCCGCGCCTCCCATAGGCACCGAAAATGTTAACTTCAAGGTTAACTTCTGGAGCTCCCGCATTCCTCGACGCCTAAAACTCGCGATTCATGCCGGTTTCAGATTGCAAAACTCGCTTTAGTATTCAAACAAAGCGCCACTTCTGGTCGACTAAAGTAATCGTTTACTCTAATGAACCCGTTGAACACATTACCTTCTATTCCTCGTCGGATGACGTGCGAAGCAAACTTTTACTGTACCCAAATAAATAAAAAACCGCCTCTTAGCGCGTTGCTTCTTGCGCTTCAGGCGCTCGCTTCATCTTGTCTTCCAATTTTTGTACCTGCGCCGCATCCGCTTCTTGTTTAAGTTTCATAAACGACTCCAGAGCGGCCTTGGAATCCTCCGCCCGCCCTGCCCTGCGATACAGCTGGGCCAACTGATAGTAAGACTGCCGCACCGTTTCGCCATCTGACGACGGCGCGGAGTCCGCGACTGCGTCGCGGAAGTTTTTTATAGCCTCATCCACCTGTGCCAATTGCGCCTCAGCCCTTCCCATCTGATAGTGAGCATCGGCGTGCTGAGGAGCACGGTGCAACACCTCGGTCAAAAGCGAAACCGCGACCTCCGGCTTCGAGCGCTGTAAACTCACGACCGCCAACTTATACATGGAGGAGATGCTCTCGGGGTCAACCTTCAACTCATCCTGAAATGCCGACTCCGCCTTCTCCAATTGGTTTTCCTTCCAGTAAATATCCGCCAACTCCTCATGAAGGCCAGGTTCGTGGGGACGCGCATTCAGCGCAATTTCGCACTCTTTTGCGGCGTCTTCCAGGCGATCCGCATCGACGAACGATTGCGCCAGCGCTTGATGCACACGCCATGACTGCGGATCCGCCTTGAACATTTGCTCATAGCTTTCCTTGGAAACCAGCATGTGAGCTCGGCCGCGGTGATAGAGAATATCTACGTCGCCAGGAGCCAGCTTCGCCGCTTCATCCAGAACAACACTGGCCGCATCGGCGTTGCCCGCGCCCAGTTGCACCACTCCCAGCCACATTAGGGCTTGGGCGTTTCGGGGATCGAGGCGCACTTCACGCTTCAAGGCCTCCGCCGCTCCTGCAAAGTCGTTCTTGCGATAACGCGCAATTCCAAGAAACAAGTTTGCCCCACGTAGCTTGGGTGCCTGCGTAACCGCCCGATTAAGGGCCACGAGGGCCTCATCGACGCGGCCCTGTTGCAGTCGCGCCAAACCGAGGTTGAAGTACGCTGCAGCGGACGCGGGATTCAGAGCTACAGCTTTGGCGAAATCGTCAGCGGCTTCTTCCCAGTGCCCGCCTCGGCTGGCTTGCGCACCTTGCTGAAACGATTTCTCAAACTGGCTATCCTGGCCGAGGAGGCAGAGCGCTCCCGCCAGCACCGTTACACCGCATAGCAGCGGCCCTCTTCCGGGGAATCTCACCGGGAAGCCGATTTTTGGGCTAAAAAACAATCCGAGGCGGACTTTAGTATTAATCAATTACTCTTGTCAAGAAGATTTTCGCGCGGAGACTCGTTTGTGGCAAACGTTTACTACTAGAGAAGTCTGTATTGCGTGGGTTTCTCGATTTCCGGCTCAAGATTCAGACCGGTCCAAGATTCGGATCGGAATCGAACTCCACGATCCAGGGATGTGAGCTACTGCCCGCAGATCGTGCGTTCTATTTCGAATCAGGATTAGAAGATTGAATTGTTCCGGCCTTAGGCTGCTCAATCGCGCCTGAAACGATACCACGGCCTTCTTCAACCGAGTAAACGCGATCGACCGCGGGCAGAGAAAGTTTTTCTACGGCACCGCTAGGCCAGTGGATCTCAACTGGTCCGACTTGCGTGGCATCGCCAAGCCCAAAGTGCACGCGCGGATCATTGGAAGAGGCGTAGCTGCCGCCGCTGATCACGTCTCCACGTTGGCGCATACCGCCGGCCACCAGGTAGACCGTCGCACCAACAGCGTCGCGCGGACTCTTTGGTCCGCCGATCAATTTCAGAGTAACCCAGTGATTCTTCGTGTCATACACGTTCCGCAGAAGAGCTGGAACATTGTGCAGTTGATTGATTACCACATCAATTTTGCCGTCGTTGAAAAGATCGCCAAAAGCCGCGCCACGTCCGGTATAGAGCGAGGCCAGCCCTGTGCCTCGGACTGGAGGCACCAGTTCGAACTTGCCCTTGCCTAAGTTATGAAAGAGCAAAGGCCGCTCGGCGAACGTTGTTCCCCAATCGCTCTGATCCACTCCTGGATAGACATGGCCGTTTACCGCGAGAAGATCCTTCCAGCCATCGTTGTCGTAATCTAGAAAACCGGTTCCCCAACCGAGAAACGGAATGGTCGGCTCGGCTATGCCGGCTTGATAGCTCACGTCAGTAAAGTTCGCGCCGCCTTCGTTGCGGTAGAGTGGGTTGTAATCGTCCGAAAAAACCGTGTTGTATAAATCCAGCAAGCCGTTGTTCAGGTAGTCGCCTGCCGCGATTCCCATTGAGGCCGTCTCACGGCCATTTTCATTCAGCGCGTAGCCGGACGCGTAACTAGCGTCCTCAAATGTTCCGTCGCCTTTGTTGAGGTACAAATAATTTGGCGTCGAATCGTTGGCCACCATCAGGTCGACTTTGCCGTCGTTGTTCACGTCGGCGAATATCGCGGTGAGCCCATAGTATCGATTGGAGTCCGCAACCCCAGCTTTGACGCTAACTTCGGTAAACGTTCCATCGCCGTTATTGTGAAAAAGATGATCGGGCTCTCCCTTCAATCCTCGCGGTCCGCACATCACTTTCATGCCGCGAAATTCGCAGGTGGAAAAAGCAACTTCAGCAGAGCCCGGTACCGGAGGGTGGTCGAGGTCGTAATGCACGTAGCCGGGAACAAAAAGATCGAGCCGACCGTCGCCATCGTAGTCGCCGAAGGTAGCTCCTGTGGACCAATTGCCCAGTGTTACCCCCGCTTTTTCAGCCTCGTCAGTAAACGTTCCATCATGATTGTTATGGTAAAGGCGATTCTTCCCGAAGTTCGTCACATACAGATCGGGCCATCCATCGTTGTCGTAATCGCCCACGGCTACCCCAAACCCCCAGCGGTCGTTCGTGACTCCGGCTTTTTCGGCGACGTCAGTAAAGGTGCCATCGTGGTTGTTGTGAAACAGTGCGGCGTGAGGCGGTGTGGCCTTGCCTGCCATCGCGTCATAAGTAGAGCCATTGACCATATAAATATCCAGCCAGCCGTCGTTGTCGTAGTCCAATAGGGCAACGCCCGAACCGACGGTCTCCAAAATGAAGCGCGTCTCCTCTGTGCCCATCACGTGCCGCCAACTGGTAAGGCCCGCCTGCTTCGCTACATCCTGAAAAATAATCGGTCCACTGTCGACGAATCCTCCCGCCGTAATGGGGTGCTTCTCGCTATCCAATACAGCCGCATGAACACCGCCGGTAGAAACGGCTCCCTGGTTCTGCAGCGGAACTGGGTTTGCCGCTTGTGCTCGCGAGAAGGCGGGCGGCATGGCGACGCCCGTGCAGACAATTGTCAGCAGCAGAGCCGCAAACATTCCTGAAAGTCTTGCTCTCATTTTTCGTTTTTCTTGCCGATTGGCCACCAATGGCTATGGCGATGTTGCACGGTTCGACTCGCGATCAGATTCATGCGTGGCGGATTCACGATTATGGTACGCGAGTCAAGGTCTTATCTTGACAGATTTCGGGGACCTATACGAGGGTCACGGCCAGCTTCGTAACGGATGCCGGCGGAAACGTGTAATGTAGCGCCCCTCCGCTGATTTCAACTGCCTTCGTCGCTGGAACGACAACGTGCTTCTGCTCAAACGTGTTATGCGCGTGAATGTCAGAATTGGTTAGCTCGGTGGCCGATCCAGAATTCAGCATCGCCCCACGCACAACAATTTCGCACTCGCTTGCATTGCTCGCGTTGGGGTTGACGACCGTCAAAGTCAGTTCCTTGTCACGCAGAGAAGCTGAACCCTTCAATCCCCAGAAAGAGGCCTGCTTGCCGTCGCGATCGTATTCGATGGTGGGTGAGGAAAAAATACTGCGTAGCGCCTGGCCGCCTTGGTGCGCGGCGTACATCTCGAACACATGCCCCACCGGAGTGACTACGAACCGATCTTCGTGCGCCAGATACAGGCTGTTCAAGCAGTTGATCAACTGCGCACAATTTGCCATCGCTATCTTTTCCGGATGACGATTGAATATGTCCAGCGTCATGCCGCTGAACACCGCGTCCCGCAGCGTCGGCGTTTGCTCCAGTTGGTCTCCCGGAGTCGCTTCGCTTCCCGGCCGGTACCACGGCCCCCATTCATCCACCACGAGCTTGACCCAATGCTCTGGGTCTTCCTCGCTCATCACCTGCCAGTGGCCATCGATCAACCCTTCCATCCGGTCGCCTTCGCGCAGCAACTCGTACCAATCGACGCTGTCGAATTTCAGCGCATCTCCCTTCCCCTGGATCCAATCGCGAGTCGCGCCACGGCTAAGGTTCCACGCGTAGTGATGAAGCGCCCAACCATATACTCCGCGCAACTCGTGGCGGCCCTTGCGAGCGATCTCTTCAAAGAACCCCCGCGTCCACGCCCAATCGTCCACATTCGGCCCGGAGCCGATAAACGAAACTTCCTGCCCAAAGCGGGGTACCCAGGTTGTGAAGCGCCGGAATTCTACCGCATATTCCTGCGCGGTAAAATTTCCGCCGCATCCCCACGACTCATTGCCCACGCCCCAGAAGCGTACGTTGAAAGGATCTTTGAATCCTCCCGCCGCGCGGGTATCGGCGAGCGTCGTGCTTCCCGCAGGGGAGTTGCAGTACTCGATCCAGCGGTAGAATTCTTCCGCTGGCAAGCTGCGCAGGTTTGCCGCCAAATAAGGCTCAGCGCCAATCAATTTACAGAAGTGGACGAATTCGTCGGTGCCGAATTCGTTCGGATCGTAACGATGGCTGGCTGGCGCAGCGGGAGTCTCTCCGCCATTCCAGAAGTTGGTTCTCCGTGGTCTTTTATCGGCAGGACCGATGCCGTCGTGCCAGTCATAACTATCGGCGAAGCAGCCGCCGGGAAAGCGCACCACAGGCGCTTTGATCTTGCGCATTTCATCGATCAGCTCTTTCCGAATGCCATTGACATTTGGCACCTTCGAGTTCGCGCCCACCCAGACGCCGTCGTAGACCACGCCGCTGAGGTTTTCGGTGAAGTGTCCATAGAGGTTCGGAGAAATCGTGCCCAGTGGCTCGCCCGTAAGCACTTCAATTCGCGAGTCAACCGACTTCGATTGAGCCCAGGGAAATGGCGAGAACGTTCGAGCCGCAAGAATAGCCCCGCCTCCAATCAAGCTGTTGCGCAGAAATTCCCGACGCCCGATCATAAACTCCTCCATGAAATCTGCAGCAAATAGTAAACGTTTGCTGCGCATGATGCTATAGTTTTCTGGATTCGCATTTTCCCGCTCTCCGTCGGCGTGCGCTATCTTGAAAATAGCTTCCTGTTCGACTGGGGCTCCGGATGACGAAGATGGCTGACCTTGTTGCCCGTTTGCGACAGAAGGTTCTTGTCGGATTGTTCTCTTTACTCTTCGTGTTCGCCGCGGGGGCATCTCTTCACGCTCAAGCAGGTTCGGACGCCCTCGACCTGCAGATAATCGTTGTGAATTCCGCGGCCGAAGCCGACCACATCGCACAGCTTCTCAAAAACGGCAAGGACTTCGCCACTCTAGCTCGACAATTTTCCACCGATCCTACTTCCTCTGACGGCGGAGCCATGGGGCGTGTCGAACTCTTCTCCTTACGCTCCGAATTCCGCGATGCTCTCAAGGGAATCGCTCTGGGAAAGGCGACGAACGTAATCCACATCTCTTCCGGATACGCAATCCTCAAGGTGATTCCGCCGGGAGAATCGAACGCCCGTGAAGACAAAAGCCTTCAAGACAGAAGTCCAGCTCGCATTCTTCCTTTCGCGGCCACGGGCACGATTCGCTACGCTCCTTATGTAGGCGGTATCGGCGAGGCGGATCTTGCTTTTCGCAATTTCGCCAAACCGGAAGGCTGGAGTCAGGATCTGCGCGCCTCGTGCCGGATTCGCGAGCAATCGTTAGCGTCGGTCACCGATTACATCCAGAAGAGCCTGGATCCGTCGAATCCCGACGGTGTGAGCCATGGAACTCCGCTTGATGTCATTCAGATGCATTACGCTCTCGCTAATGTCTACGCCTATCAGGGGGAGATGGATAAAGCGATTACAGAATGGCAAACCGCTTACCAGATCGCCTCATCGCGACTGCCAGGCGAGGTGCCAGAGATGGAGGAAGTGCTGGGCATCGCCTATCTGCACAAATCCGAAATGGACAACGACGTCTATCGTCATCCCGGAGAGCAGTGTATTTTTCCACCACGATCAAATCAGAGCTTCGCGAAGCCCGCAGCCTCCGAACAGGCGATCGAATATCTGCTGAAATACTTGCAACGTAAGCCGGATGCCCTCGACGTAAAGTGGCTGCTCAACCTTGCCTACATGACTCTTGGAAAATATCCCGCTGGCGTGCCGCCGCAGTATTTGATTCCGCCTTCGACCTTCGAATCAACCGAAGAGGTGGGCCGATTCGTGGATGTCGCGCCCGCCGCTGGCTTGAACTCTTTTTCTATGGCCGGAGGTTTAATCGTCGACGATTTCGAGCGCAATGGATTGTTCGATGTAGTCACCTCCGATTCGAATCTCTGCGGTCCGATGCACTACTTTCACAACAACGGCGACGGCACTTTCACCGACCGCACTGCGCAGGCCGGACTGAGCGATCAACTCGGCGGTTTGAACATGATTCAGGCCGATTACAACAACGATGGCTGCCTCGATATTCTGGTTCTGCGCGGAGCCTGGGAATTTCCGCAGCGCAAGTCGCTGTTGCGCAACAATTGCGACGGCACTTTTACCGATGTGACTGCCGCTGCCGGCTTGGCCGAACCGGCCACAGATACGCAAACAGCGGTTTGGGCGGACATCGACAACGATGGCTACCTCGATTTGTTTGTCGGCAACGAAAATAAACCCAGCCAGCTTTTTCACAATCGCGGCGACGGCACGTTTGAAGACATTTCCCACGCCGCCGGCATCGACCACATCGCCTTTACGAAGGCTGTGGTGGCCGAAGACTACGATAATGACGGCTACGTTGACTTCTACGTTTCCAACCTGAACGGGGACAACTTTCTCTACCACAACAATCACGACAAAACATTTACCGAGGTCGCAAAGCAAGCGGGTGTGCAAAAGCCCTGGCAGAGCTTCGCGGCCTGGTTCTTCGACTACGACAACGATGGCTGGCCCGACCTTTTCGTCACGAGTTACTATGTCTCCGTTGAAGAGTCGATGCGTAGTTATCTTGGCCTGTCGCCCAACGCCGAGACGCTCAAACTCTACAAAAATCTTGGCAATGGAACGTTTCGCGATGTGACCGCAGAAGTTGGGTTTGATCGAGTCTTCATGCCCATGGGCGCCAACTTTGGAGATATCGATAACGACGGCTTCCTCGACATTTATCTCGGAACCGGCAGTCCCACCTATGGCTCCCTGCTTCCCAACGTTTTACTGCGCAACGATGAAGGTAAATCGTTCACCGATGTAACTGCGTCTTCGGGCACGGGCGAGTTGCACAAGGGGCACGCCGTTGCTTTCGCCGACATCGACAACGACGGCGACGAAGATCTCTTTGCTGAGATCGGCGGCGCCGTGCCAGGCGATAGTCACGCGCTGCGTTTGTTCGAAAATCCCGGCAACGGCAACGATTGGATTAGTCTGCATTTGGTTGGGGTAAAAACAAACCGTGCTGCCATCGGCGCGCACATCAAGGTCACGGTGCAGAATGAAGGCAAGGCGCCGCGCTCGATTTACCGCACGGTGGGCAGCGGAGGATCCTTCGGTGGATCGCCGCTTACACAGCATATCGGTTTAGGGAAATCGGCACACATCGTCGATCTGGAGATCTCGTGGCCGGCCAGCCACTCCCAGCAGCACTTCACTGGCGTGGCCACGGACCAGTTCCTTGAGATTAAAGAATTTGCCAAGGACTATACCAAACTAGAGCGTCATGCATTCCAGCTTGGCGGAGCGAACGCACGTGCGAAAAAAGCACCGACGACGAATGCAAGTGGCACAGGTGTTCAACCGAGTCAATAAAATGAGCGCTCACGCTAACGCAAAATGTCTGGTCCGTGGAATCGGGATCGTGGCGATTCTTCTTTTCCCGGCCCGCGCATGGCCAGCACGAAGTTACGACGTAACCGGCGTATTGTTGCGAGTCGATCAGGCGCACCAAACCATTTTCGTCTCCTGCGACGAAATCCCCGGTTTCATGGACGCTATGGCGATGTCTTTCCGCGTGCGTGATGCGAAGACGATTGCTGGGCTTCATCCGGGAATGAAGATCGACTTTTCCCTGGTTGCGGACAAAGATTTGTCAATCGCGGAAAATATTCATGCGCGGTCCTTCGAAAGCCTCGAGTTGGATCCCACTGCGGCTCGCCGCCTCAAGTTGATGGAGAATGCGATGGCGGATCGTTCCAGTTCGGCGGATATCGTGCAAATCGGTGAGCCGGTCCCGGACTTTGTTTTGACCGACCAGAACCGCCAGCGTATATCGCTTTCCCAGTTCAAAGGAAAAGTAACCGCCATTACCTTCATCTATACGCGTTGCCCCCGGCCAGACTACTGCATTCGGTTGTCCAACAATTTCGGCCTTCTCCAGAGACGATTCAAAAGCCACATGGGACGAGACTTGATCCTGCTCACGGTAGTGATTGATCCCGTGCACGATCAGCCAGAAGCGTTGTCGAGCTATGCCCGCACCTGGAAGGCCGATGCTCAATCCTGGCACTTTCTTACCGGTCCGGTCGCGGATATTCAACGCCTATGCCGAGGATTCGATATGAATTTTTATCCAGATGAAGCTCTTCTGGTTCACTCTCTTCACACCGTCGTCATCGATCGGCAAGGAAATCTCTTCGCCAATCTTGAGGGGAACGACTTCAGCGCGCAACAGTTAGGCGATTTGGTGCAAACGGTTCTGTCGCCCGGCCATGAGTAAACGATTTCTGATATCGTGCGCATTGGGACGAGAGTCCCAACCCTAACATCTTTGAAAGGTGATCCGCAATGCGAAATTCGCTTGTGCTCCTGCTCGTCCTCGGTGTTCTAACACCGGTGCACGCTTACGGCCAAGACAACCACACGATCACCCCACAAGTCGTGAAAGTTGAAGGAGACATCGAGTATACTCATGATCCCTCCATCGCCAAGGACGGGGATACCTGGTACCTGTTCGGGACCGCCAACGGGCCGAATAGGGATGGAGAACTTCCCATCCGTTGTTCTCAGGATCTGCATGTTTGGAAGCGATGCGGCAATGTGTTCGACAAGATTCCCGACTGGATCAGGAAACAGAGCCCGGAAACCAAAGAACTGTGGGCGCCCGACATCTCTTATTTCAACGGCGAATATCATCTTTACTACGCGTTTTCCGCCTTCGGCAAAAACACTTCCGGCATCGCGCTCCTCACGAATAAGGCACTGAACCCGAAGAGCCCTGATTTCCAGTGGGTCGATCGAGGGCTAGTTCTGCAATCCCGATTGGAAGATGACTTCAACGCCATCGATCCCAATCTAGTCCTGGACGAAAAAGGGCAAGCGTGGCTCGCCTTCGGTAGTTTTTGGACCGGCATCAAAATGCGGAGTATTGATGCCCATACCGGCTTACTTTCGGCTGCAGATACGAAACTTTATTCCCTCGCGAAGCGGGAACGTCCTGTGAATCCGCCGCCAAATCCTCCAGGCTTGCCCGGCGACTGGCAAGCGATCGAGGCGCCTTTCATCGTCCATCACGACAGCTATTACTATCTGTTTGTCTCGTTCGACTTGTGCTGCCGTGGCATTAAGAGCAATTACAAAACAATGGTGGGACGTTCTCAATCGGTCACCGGCCCCTATGTTGACGCAGCAGGAAAACCCATGCTCGAAGGCGGAAGCTCTCCTCTGCTCTTGGGAAACGCTCGCTGGATTGGGCCGGGCGGCGAGTCGCTGCTGCAACAAAAAGACGGAGACATCATCGTCTTCCACGCCTACGACGGCAAATCGGGCGAAGCCTATCTACAGATTTCCACAATCGCCTGGATCGACGGTTGGCCGAAAGCCGCGCTGGAAGGGGGAAATCCCGCGAACCAATAGAAACTCAAAGCGCGCACCGCTCGTAGCGCGTCTTCACTTGCTTTGCTCGGCCGCGGCCTGATCAGCGTCGATGATCTTAAACACGGTCCGGTGCTGTTCGACTTCTTCGTGCTCAAGGCGGCTCGCGGTCTCCAACTCTTTCTTGGAGTCCTCCTCCCGATTCAGCCGCGCGTAGGTCAACCCCAGATAATAGTGAGCCTCGCGCAGCGTGGCATCGGCGGCAATTGCCCTTCCCAAAAAATCGGTCGCCTGAGCGTAGTCTTTTTCTTGAAACTTGATCTGTCCCAAACTGGCCAGCGCACCCGCGTGATTGGGATCTCGTTTCAGCACGCGATAAAACTGCTTTTCAGCCGCGCGCGCATTTCCAGCCTCAAACTCAAGCCTTCCAAGTTGAAAATAAGACTCGGTCTGCGCCGGCTGCAACTCGATCGATTTCTCAAATTCGCTTCGTGCCTCGGCAGATTGCTGCAAGGCTTCCAGCGTCATACCCAATGCATAGTGCCCGGATGCATCCGATGGTTGAAGCACGCAATAACGATCAAATGTTGTATGCGCATCCGAGTATTTTGCCGTCGCCATTTGCGTTCTGCCCAAACCGTAAAGGGCTTTTGCATCGTCTTTTCGAAGCTCGAGCGCTTCCTGAAACGCTTGCGCCGCATCGGGCAATAACGACATTCTGAGCGCAACCATGCCAAAGTCGTAAAGCACATCGGGATCTTTCGGACTGGCTCTGCGGGCGCGCATCAAGAACGACAAAGCCTTCTCCGAATCTCCTGCAGTAACTGCCGCGTGCGCTTGCTCGCGCCAAACGTTTACCAGTGAAGCTTGCGCAT
>Ga0208691_1000008_pt1 | contig 55412 bp, 48 predicted proteins | sample June2015DPH_20_1_FD_184719 | JGI IMG/M metagenome (GOLD analysis project Ga0208691, IMG submission 184719) | Peatland microbial communities from SPRUCE experiment site at the Marcell Experimental Forest, Minnesota, USA - June2015DPH_20_10... | ecosystem: Environmental > Terrestrial > Soil >... | reverse complement strand
CGGGCGCGCCGAAAGCGACTGGTACACGACCGGAAGACTCTCTCGACTCGAGAGTATGCAACCGGTACACGCGCGCCTTTCGTGGTTCCGGCACGCCTGTCGCATGCAAGTCGCTCGGCGGTCGCACGGCCGCCATGTCAAGGAACGGTCGTACGTCCCCTGCCCTGGAATGCACCACCCTGCGCCTGCTCGGTAAGCCATCCACCAGGGGCGTGTGAGCTACGCCTCTCGTGAAGGGGTTACCCTGCTCGTGCGATCGCAAGCGTGGCCTCGAGCTCCCGGTAGCGCGCCGGCCCCGACGAATCCCTAAAGTGTCGCCTTACGAAGCCGGCCTACTTGCTCGGCGACGGCGCGTCGACCGGTCTCACGTTGCCGACAGCAGGCAATCTCATGTCCAGCCGCAGGCTCGGTCTCGGTCGATCATCCTCACGCTCGTAGGGCGCCAGGTTGACCCGCTGACCGGTGCGTGCGGACGCTTCGATGGCGCGAAGAACGCGCACGTCGCAGAGGCCCTCTTCCCCCGAAGGTTCTGGCTCGGTGTCCGTGAGAATCGCGTTCGAAAAGTGAATGAGCTCGGGCGCAAACTGGTCTCGACTCGAATACGACGTGTGGTACGTTTTTTCGCCGACCGTCACGTACTCGCTGAGCGCCGATCGGTAGCCGTAGGCGGGATCGAGTCGGATGTCGCCCTTGGTGCCGACGACGCGATATTCGGCAACGTCGGCAGCCCCTTGGCTCGCCGTAAACTGTGCAACCCGTCCGCTTGAAAAGCGCAGAATCGCCGTCGTGGCTTCGTCCACCTCCTGAAAGCGATCGCCCGTGTCACGCACCTGGACTGCGAGGACTTGCGTGGGCTCTTCCCGGAACAGATTGCGCGCGGCATTGATGCAATGGACACCCATGTCGTAGGCGGCGCCGCCAGCGGTGCGGCCGCGCGTCCGAACGTCGCCCTCTCGGACCTGCTGGCAGAACGTCGACGTGAAGATGCGTGGGTCGCCGATCTCGCCCTTGCGGATGCGCTCGATCGCCGTGAGGTTCGCCTTTTCGAAGTGCAGGCGATAGGCGACCATGAGCTTGACGTTTTCGGCGCGCGTCGCCGCAACCATGGCCTCGCAGTCTTCTACCGTCATAGCCATGGGCTTCTCGCAAAGCACGTGCACGCCGACGGCGGCGACGCGCTCGGTCATCGAGCGATGCATCGTGTTCGGAAGAGCAATGTAGACGGCATCGGCTCGGGACGTGCGAAGCACCGACTCGACGGAGTCGTAACTTCCGGTGTGCTCGATCTCGTATTTTTTCGCGAGCACCGTGAGCTTCTCCCGATTCGACGAGATGAGTGCGACGAGCTCCGAATTTTGTTTGGCGTGCTCGAAGGCGGGCAAAATGGCCACCTGGGCGATGTTGCCGAGACCGATCACGGCGTAGCGGATTCTGCGGTTGCCTTCGTACGTTTCCTTCATGAGGCTCTCCTTCAATCGAGAGTGACAGCGATGCAAAGCGTAAGCCAAAAGGCACCCCCTCCACGGCCATCAAGCCGGGGTTGGGTTGGGCCTCGCGCAACACTCCCGAGATCGCCGCGCGGACGAATCGCGACTGATCGAACTCCATCTTGAGGTCCACGCTCTTGGGCGCTGTCGCCCGCACGCTTTGGAGCATGCTCCATAGACACGGAGGACCGCGGACCGTCGATGGACTGCGAGTCGATGCGCGAGAGGCCGCCCACGGAAGTCGACATGCCGCGCTCGCTGATGAGCGTGACACGTCGATCCATGTCCTCCGCGGAAAGACCCGGGTAGTTCCAGACCACGATAACCACCGGAATGTCGACCGCAGGAAAGATGTCGACGGCCATGCCGGCGGCAGACAGCGCGCCCAAAAGGAGCATTCGTGTTGCCCAGCGCACGCGCGCCCCAAGCGTGGCGCATCTGCGGCTGTCCTGACTCTTCCAAAGTACGACGGCCGCGGGCGCGAGCGTCACCGCCCGAGGCCGCCGCCATCACCCATCGGGCGCTACGTGTCGGCGGGCGAAGTGCTCTAACGCGGTGGAACGGTCCTTGCCCGTTCCCCTACCATGCGGTTTACGCTCCTACTCATTGTTCTCGTCCTCGCACTCGTTGGCACAGTCCCGGCATGGCCATACAGCCGCGGCTGGGGGTACTATCCCAGTGGCGGCCTCGGCGTCGTATTGCTGGTTGTGGTTGTCCTGTTGCTTTCCGGCTACCGCCTGTGACGGTCGAGCGCGGGTCTCGGCATGCTTCCCGGCAAACGCATTTTCGCTTCGACGGACCCGCGCTGTATCGCGAAGCCTCTGCCGTGGGTTCGACGGCGCACGCGCGTCGGGCTGTGCAGGCATTTCATCCTGACGTCGTCATTGAGGACATCGCCATGCCGGCCGAGGACGGTTCCGCGCTCGTCAAACGTCTGCGCACGCTATGCCTTGCGAATGCCCGAGACGGGCTGATCGCCCCCTTCTGCTTTCGCTCCTCGAGAGTTCGGCGGGGGCTTGATGGCTGTACCGCTTGGCGTTAGCGGCGACGCACGCAGGCGAACGAGAATCTTTCGCCGCCCGCCGGCTGGCAAAACCCAATTTTGGGGGACGACCGCCACGCTGGTTCTCGCGCCCCGGGGTTTCCCAGTTCGGCGTGCCGACTACGACGAAGCCTGAGCCTTCTTTTCGTTTTTCTTTCGGGTCTGCGCCGCCCGAACCGCACCGCGTTTGCGCGCGGCCGTGTTTCCCATTCCCGTGCCCCGCTGCTGGCGGGTAGAGGACGCTTGGAGCGCAGATGCCTTGCGCGCCTTTGCCGTTCGCCCCGTACTTGGGCGACGGCCCAGTTCTTTCCAGTCGCTTTCGGTCATATCGACACCGTAATGTCGTGCGGCCTTCTGGATATTCGCAAAACCGAGTTCGCGCTCGTCGTCCGAGACGTCGCGAACCTGATCGAAGCGCGCGATGGCGTTGCGAACGTGGGAGGCGTCGGTCATGGGCTCCTTGCGTTGCTTCGGATACGCGAAAACGCTCGACGGAAGGTCGCCGCGCTCGGTCAGCTGGCCGTGCTTTTCATGCGGTTTCCAGGTTGTTCTCATGGCTTATCCTCAAAGTTATTCGGTGGACGGTCGGCCGCGCAGCGAACCTGCGGCCAGACTGCGCCGTGACCACAGCGGCCGAATCGTAGCGGATTTCGTCCGCCTTCGGCGAATCGTCCGACGTGACGAACCACAAGACGGTGGGACCCTCGATTCCGGCAATCGCCATCGGCCGCGCATGGGCCTCGTCGCCGTGACGCGTGATGAGCATCGCCGAGTCGAACGCTTCGAGCAGCTCTTGCAAATGCTTACGCTTGTTCTCTTTCATTCGCGGGCTCCTTTGAGGCAAGGATGCGACGTTCGTGCCGGCGGGATGAACCGAACAGAACGAGCCGGGCCGTAGGCGCTCGGGAGCGGGCGCGGAACAAGAGATGCAACGGACAGGCGGCGCGACCGTAAGCGAGGCACCCCATGCCCGACCGAATGGATGAAGTGGCTTCCAAGGCGATGAATGCCATGAAGACCGCCAAGGCGACGCTCAAAGGCTTCTCGGGAGTCTTCAAGCAGGCGACCCAGGAACACGGAGCACTGACCGTTCCTCTGGTGCGCGTCAAGTTGGCTTCCGACGTCCGTTTGCGCCGGGAACTCTTCCCGAAGCTTCGGAGCGAACTCTTGTCGCACGAAGCGAGAGAAGGCCGGGTTCTCTACCCGGTTTGGGAGCGGTACGCGGAGCTGCGGGGCAGGGCCCATCACCACGAGCTAGAGGCGGAGCAACTCGAGCGAATGCTGGACCAGCTGCAGGCTCTGCCGTGCGACCACGCGCTCTGGCGCACCGCAATTTGCGGTTCTTGCCGACTTCGTCTGTGACCACGTCGAGAACGAAGAAAACGAGTATTTTCCCATTGCGAACCGCCTCATCGGCCAGGACGAGGCCGAGCGAATGGCGGGTCGCTACGCGCCAATCAGGCCCGTGTGACCGAAGTTCGTGAAGCCAAACTCTCGCAGCGGTGGGTCGCCGCTCTCGGCGCGGTCGGGGTGGTATTCGGAGACATCGGCACGAGCCCTCTCTATACGTTGCAGGTTGCAGCCAAAGGGGATGCGGGAGGGCGGCTGGATCGCCCCGATACGCTCGGGGTCGTGTCGCTGATCCTGTGGGCGCTCCTCCTGGCTGTCTCGGTCAAGTACGTGGGCTTTGTCATGCGCGCCGACAATCGAGGCGAGGGCGGCATCTTCGCGCTCCTTTCGCGTTTGCCCCGACGTTCTCGCACGACGATGGGAATCATGGCGCTCTCGGTCGTGGCGGGCGCGGCACTCTTGTTTGGCGACGGAATGATCACTCCCGCCATTTCGGTTCTCAGTGCTCTCGAAGGCCTCGAAATCGCTGCACCGGGCATGAGGCGCTTCATCGTTCCGCTGACATGCGGCGTTCTGTTCGGGCTTTTTGCGATTCAGGGTCGCGGCACGGCACGCGTGGGAGCGCTCTTCGGGCCGGTGATGGTGGCCTGGTTCGTCACCGTGGGAGCACTCGGGCTGCGGGAGGTTCTCAGGGCTCCAGGTATTCTTACGGCGCTCTCGCCCCACTGGGGTGTCCTGTACTTTGCGCATCACGGCCTGCGCGGGCTTTCCATCCTCGGGGTCGTTGTGCTGGCGATCACGGGTGGGGAAGCCCTCTATGCGGACATGGGCCACTTCGGCGCGAGCCCCATCCGCTGGTCTTGGTTCGGTTTGGTGTTTCCGTCGCTTGCATTCTCGTATCTCGGGCAAGCGGCGCTCGTCCTCCGCAAACCGGAGGCATTGGCCCATCCGTTCTTTTCGATGGTTCCGGCAGGCATCTTCACGGTCGGGCTCGTCGCCCTTGCCGCGATGGCCACGACGATTGCATCGCAGGCGATGATTAGCGGGGTGTTCTCGCTGACGCAGCAAGCCGTGCAGCTCGGGTACTTTCCTCGCGTCACGGTCCGCCATACGTCACGCGAGGCCGAAGGACAAATCTACGTTCCGCTCATGAACTGGGGGCTCATGGTCGCGTGCATGGCCCTGGTCATGGGGTTCCGAGAATCGTCGCATTTGGCGTCGGCGTACGGCATCGCGGTCAGCGGAACGATGGCGATCACGTCCGTGGTGTTTTTCGACGTGACACGGTCGGCATGGAAGTGGCCGCCGGTGCGGTCCGTGCCGTTGCTTTGCCTCTTTCTCGCTTTTGATCTGCCTTTTTTCTTTGCCAACCTGACCAAGGTCATTGACGGGGGGTACGTCCCGATCCTGGTCGGCATGGTGTTTTTCTTGATCATGGTGAACTGGCGCCGCGGGCGCACACTCTTGGGCGAGTACATGCGCCGGCGCTGCGTGCCGCTCGACGAGTTTCTTGCCCGTCTGCCCGAGAGCGGTGTGGCGCGTATGCCGGGGACGGCCATCTACCTGACGGCGACCGAGGGAGTCCCGCATGTCTTGTCGATTCAGGCGTCGCGCATTCGTTCGATCATGGAGCATGTCATCGTCCTGAGAGTCGTTGTCGGGCACGAGCCGCAGGCTCTAGAGGGCCAACGCGACGAGGTCGAGCCGTTCGATCGCCATGGCTTCGTGCGCGTCAGCATTCGGTTCGGCTACACGGAAAAGCCCGAGGTGCCTCCCGCGCTGACCCGAGCGCTCGAGCGTCACAGCGTCTGCCAGGGGCTCGGCGACGCGACGTATTACGTCGGACGCGAGACCTTCGTCGCGGGCCACGGCGGAAAGATGATGCCGACGGCCGAACGGCTGTTTGCCTTTCTCTGGCGGAACGCGACAAGCGCCGTCGATCATTTTGGCTTGCCGCCGGAGCGCGTCATCGAATTCGGAACGCGCATCGATCTCTGAGCGCCCGCGAGGCCTCTCGCGCGCTCGAAGAGCCCGGGTCTCGATGGCCGACTGAGGGTGGCATCAGCACCCCTGGGTGCGTGGCGGAGATGGGGTGGCGGATGAGCATCGGAGACGCGGGTCTTCGTCGGCTCAGACTTCGCTTCGAGGGGTTCGGGCTTCATGAGCGGCCTCACCTTTATCGATGGATCCGAACGGAGTGCTTAAGGTCCCATTAACTTAATCTCGCAATGTGGCCATTCAAGGCCGCCCAGAGCGCGGGTTCGCGACGGCCGTCACCGACGCCAGCCAATGGGCATCTCCTCGCGGTTTACGGCTCGCTCGCGCATCCCCGACGCAAGCCGATGTTGCAACGCGGAGTCGCGTAGGCGACAGTGGTCGGTGTGAGCAGCCTCGAGCAAGAGCCAGCGAGTCCACGGAGTTCGCGCCCGGTGTTACGCGCGCGTCGGCTCGTCGGCAGGGAGCGCGAGACCCGGGCCGTTGCCGAGAGCGTCACCTCGGCGCCGGCGACTACGCTGCTCGGACCCGGAGGCGTGGGCAAGACGGCGCTCGCGATTGCGGTCGCCGCGGCCTGTGCCGGGGACTTTCCCGACGGGCTGACCGTCGTTTGGCTGGGCTCGTTGCGGTCCGCGGAGCTCGTGGCGGGCGAGGTGGCGGACCAGCTCGTTTTGCTGAGGTCGGGAGGGCAAACGTACAACGAACCGCGGACGGACCAAGAACGAACGCCTCATTTTTGGAAGCAAGCGTCCACAGGAGAGCGATCATGACTGAAGAAAGCCGAGCAAATACCGTCGCATCGATCAAAAGCCATACCTACGCCAATGGGGACCGGATGCCCCTCCTCGGGCTCGGGACGTGGAAGTCGGAGCCCGGCGACGTCTACAAGGCGGTGCGGGAAGCGATCCGTGTCGGATACCGGCACATCGACTGCGCATCCCTGTACGGCAACGAACGCGAGGTCGGTCAGGCGTTGCGTGACGCGATGCGCGACGGCGACGTGAGGCGCACGGATCTGTGGATCACCTCCAAGCTGTGGAGTAACGCGCACGGGCGCGGGAACGTCGGGCCGGCGCTCAAGAAGACGCTCACGGATCTCGGTCTCGAAACCCTCGACCTCTACCTGATCCATTGGCCGATCCCGCTGAAGCCGAGCGCCGTCCTTCCCGGCTCGGCCGCCGACTTCATGCCGCCGTCGGAGGTTCCGATCCACGCGACCTGGGCGGGAATGGAAGCCGCTTTGGGCGCAGGGCTGACGCGTCATCTCGGCGTCTCGAACTTCTCCGCCAAGAAACTCCGCGAGCTCCTGCCTCACTGCAAGATCAAGCCGGAGGTCAATCAAGTGGAGCTGCATCCGCTCCTCCAGCAGCCCGATCTCGTCCGATACTGCGTCTCGGAACACATTCATGTTACAGCCTATGCGCCGCTCGGATCCGGCGATCGGCCGGCGTTCCTGAAGGCGTCCGACGCGCCCGTGTTGCTCGACAATCCAATCATCCGATCGATCGCCGAGGCCCACGGCTGCACGCGCGCCCAAGTGTTGCTCGCCTGGCATGTCCAGCGGGGGATCTCGACCATCCCGAAGTCGGTCACTCCGGCGCGACTTCGCGAGAATCTCGGGGCGGCCCAGCTGGAGCTGACGACGACCGAGCTCGAACGCATCGCGGGCCTGGACCAAGGCTATCGCTTCATCTCCGGCGCGTTCTGGGTCGTCGAGGGTGGTCCGTGGACCCTTCAAACGATTTGGGACGAGCCTTGACTCTCGAATGAGCGCCGAGTCTTGAACGTAACGCGGTAAAATCTCGTTGCCCGGCGACCCGCGGGCTCTCCGACGCCCTCGACGGCACTGCATACTAAGCCAATGGGGCCGGCGCTTGCGTGAGCGGCCGCACGCTTTGCCCCTCCCTCGCGCACGATGGGACCGAAGCCCGCGACGAACAGAACCTTCACGTCTCCGAACTCGTTCATGGTCCTTCGTACTATGGAACGAGCCCGCTCCCGCGTCATGCGAGCCCGGGCGTTAGCTTGCCCTCTGGCCTCATGACCGAAAGAGCAGCCGACCCAAGAGACATCGTGATCACGACGAGACTCACAAGCAGCTCAAGGTCGCCCTTCGGACCACGACCACCGAGGCAAGAATGCCTCAGCGGCCTCATCTGCGCAAATCGAACGACCGTCACTGGAGCCGAGGGTGACCTCGCGCAACGAAGGTCATCAACTACGCGCACTGGCGTAGCGAGGAGGGCTTCGCGGCGATGAAGGACGATCCCAAGGCCAGCGCGCACATGAAGGCAGCCGCGGCACGCGAAGGAGCCGCTCCGAATGAGAGATCGTGAGAGTCAGCGGGTGCCCCGATCCGCCGTACGGGCAGCGCCGCTGCGTGGTAGTTTCACGGTATCGTACATCGCGTGGTCCGGGTTCGCGTCCTTGGCAAGGCGCGTGCCCCAGCGAGAGCCGGCTTCAAGCCGGGTCAAGATACTCCATTCGACGGAGAACCCGAAAAACATGAGATTCCACGACGTCGCCGCGTGCGTCGCGTTCGCCTTAGTTGGCTCCGCCTGCGGATCGCCGACCCCCAGCAGCCCGTCAGTCTCTCCGCCTGCCGGATGCACGCCGGATAGCGCACTCGTGTGTCTGGGCGGCGGCGATGGGTGGACGTGCTCGGCTGGCGACAATCCGGAGGCGGAGGTGGCCGGACTCTCCTGCAGCGTGCCGCAGGCCGATGGCGCGAACGACGACTTCTGCTGCATCTCCTGGACATACTCGACCACGACGTGCACTCCGGACGATGACTTGACAGCCGCCTGCGATTACCCATCGTATGGGTACAAGTGCGAGTCTGGCGACAATCCGGACACGCTGGACTCCTCGCTCAATTGCAGTGCACCCACTCCCGACCCGGACGGAGTAGACGACGACTTCTGCTGCCAATGACGGCTGCTGTGGGGCCGGCCTAAGGAGGCGTTAAAACGCGCGCGGAGCGCGCCCAGCGGCCGGAGTTTCCGCCATATCCATCCAGGATGCGAAGACGGCCAGCCCTGGTGGGACGCGTCAAGGGGGCGCGGGCCACTTGAGCTCGGTCGTCGCGTGGCGTGGCGCCATCAAGCCGTAGTCGCCATCAAGCCGTAGTAGTCGCCATCAAGCCGTAGTGGAGAGTTTTGACGAAAGCACGCCTGCATCCCGGTTGCCCTCTCGGATGCCGCCGGCCCCCCCCGTTGACCGCGCCTCGGACGTCCGACGGTCGTTGACCGGCGCCGGTCAGTGGCCGCTCGGAACCGTTCGCGTACGTCATGGGCCCGCTGGGCCGCGAGATCGACGTGCGCGGCTCGGCGGCGTTCGCTCGTTTGCTTCCGTAGTGCGGTGCTTGTCCCTCTTCAGCAATGCCTTAGAAAAAACCAGGCGACGATAAGGACGGGTGGAACGCCGACCAGCCACGCAAGACCGTATTTCATAGCTAACCTCCGAAGGCGCGTGCGTACCTCTTCGCAAGGTGCAGGCCAGCGAGGCCCGCGCTAGTAACTGGTAACGCGGGAGCTTCATCAGCAGCGTGACGCGACGGTGGTGGCCGTTCGCAGGCTGGCGTCGAGGAGCGAGGAGGGGTCGAGGAAGCAAGGCCAATTGGACGGCGAACTCGAAGGCCTCCAGAAGACCGTTCAGGCAGCTGCGAGCTGAGGGATTCTGCCCTGCCTAGTAAGAGGGGCTGGCGATCGTGGGCTGGCCTATCGTGACCCAACGGGCTATCACCCTTCGAAGAGCCGCCACCATCGTGACACTGTGAACGGTCTATCGGTTTACCATCGGCGCGGGCGGGGTACTCACAGCCGAGGTGAAGAGCTCCGTGCCCTCCGCGCTGAATGCGACTGCGCCCGTGGCTCTGAAACTGTCTCGATCGGCTTCGCGAGGGTCAGCGTCGTCATTTCAAGGCCGCGAAAGCGAGGCCCCCAACGAGCACGACGATGCCCACAAACGTCAGCAACGTCCGGCGCCACTCCCGCCGCCATTTTGGTCGCGGACGCTCCCAAGCCGATTCATAGCGGTAGCGCATGCAAGAAAAATCCGAGTGGCCACACCGCTGGTGGCAATATTAGAAAGTCCTGCTGCTCCTGAGTCGCCTGCCTAAGCTCTAGCTCTCGTAGCCCGCACGACGTCTTGAGCTCGAATCGCCCGCAGCGAAAACATTCAGCTGATCGCGAGCAATCGCCACCAGAAGCGCCACGAGAGCGGGGCGGGTGTTGATGCCCGGTTCTCCATCGTGCTCGAGGCTGAGTGTCAGGGGCGCGAGAAGGGCGGTTCAGTAAACGCCCGGGCGCGGGTGCGACAGAATGCATGCGGCCGTATTCATCACGACGAGCCAGATTCGAGCTGCGTCGCGCCCGCGGACGGAGCAAAGCTAGAAGTGCAACGTCTGCAAGTGGGTTTCCTAGTCCAGCGGTCGAGCGTGTGACGCTGCGCTCGCGGGCTCGCCGCGGGCCATGTCGCAAAGGAAGAACAGTACGCGCGGGCCTAGCGCGGCCTGTTGGTTTTCTGGCGTGCCTCGCCCTTGAGCTGTTGCACTTTGCCCTTGCCCTGCAATTGCTTATTGCCGATGACCGCACCGGCGCGATTCTTAATGGTTCCGACAACCTCTTCGACCTTGCCTTTCGAGCGCTCGGCAGCCTTGGCCGCCTCTTCACGCGCTTTTCCTTCCAGCTCTAGCTCTTTGCCGCGGGCCTGCATGGATTCGTTGCCGATGAGCTTGCCGACGCCTTGTTTGATCTTACCGCCGAGTTGCTGGGCTGCAGCTTCGGCCTTGTTGTTCTGGTTGCTCATTGGAATCCTCCGGGTTTGTGGCGAGCCCAGACGCAACGCCCATGCCAGGGCCCGGCAAAGAGAGTGCGGACGCAGCTCAGCGCCCGCGCAGGCGCCCCCCCGGCGCACAAGAAGGATCGCTGCGCGTACACCCGGTCTAGCCTCGTGGACCCGGCCGCCTCGCCCTCGACGCGGGCTCTTTCAGACCTTGAGAGGGTCACAGGAGCGACCCCGAGCGCATCTGGGGACGCAACGGCTGACAGCGTTGTGGGACGCGCGCCGTCGCTCGCACGGCCTGCGTGTCCCATGTGACGATTCTGCCGCAGGCGAGCACCGTCGCATTGGGGAAGTCTCGCGCCGTTGCAGCCGATGGGGAGGCCACGAACGTCGCATGCCGCCGACCTTCACTGGACGAGTGGCGGCAGCTCGCCCGCGCCCACATAGCCGGGAGGGTACGGTGGCTCGTTTCTTGAACACGAAGCGCTGAATGGGAATCCTTCTGGACACGAAACCCCGGCGGCAAGAGGCCGAGTCGTTTGCGCGTCACGGCGGAATCGGCCGGATTCTCGTATGTTTGGATCAGTCGTCGTTTTCCGACGCCGCGCTCCGGCATGCGAGTTCCATCGCCAAGACGTTCGGCAGCACCATCACGCTGCTCTACGTCCTTCAGCCCGCCCACGAGACGGCGGTTTGGCACACGACGGACGTCTTCAGCTGGGAGATTGCGCGGAAAGAGGCGGGAGCATACCTCGAGCAACTCCAGGCAAAGACCGCTCAAGCCACTGGCCTGCAGGTCGACTGGCGGCTCGAGCAAGGTCATCCCGCAGAGCGCATCCTGTTGCTCGCTCGCGAGCTCGGCGCCCATCTTATCGTGCTCGGAAGTCACGGCGAGGGCGGGGCGAGGCAGTGGGGCCTCGGCAGCACCGCGCAGCAGGTGCTGTCGGTGGTCCGCGCGTCCGTCTTGGTCGTGCGCGGGCCAGGTGGGCACGCGCAGGACGGAGCCGCGCCGAAGCGACTCCTGTTGCCCCTCGATGGCTCGTTGCGCGCGGAGAGCGTTCTGCCGACCGCCGCCCGCATCGCCAGAGCGCAAGGCGCGGAGATCCTGCTCGCACACGTCGTCGCTGAGCCTTGCATGACCGCAATGCTGCGCGCCGACGACGATCTCGAACGTGCACGTCAGGTCGCCACAAGCCTCGAGTCCTCTGCGGTGCGATACCTCGATGACCTTCGGCATCAACTCGGGCGGCAGGGCTTGGCCGTGCGCACGATTGTGGTGCGGCGCGCCGACGAGCGCCAGTCGCTTCTCAACGTCGTGCTCGCCGAGGGCGTGGATTGGGTCGTACTCTCGGCGCACGGAAGCACTTGCAATCGCGCTCAGTCCTCCGGGAGCGTCACCACCCATATGCTCGCCCACTCGTCGGTCCCGCTCCTCGTTCTGCAGGACCTTCCCGAACCGGAGACCGACCGCGCCCGAGAATTCGCCGAAAAGGACATGGCGCCCGAGCGTCGCGCTAGCTTGCTTCGGGCTAGCTCTACGGAGGCGCACGCTTGACAGCAGCGATCGATGCGGCGACGCGTTCGCGCGACGCGACAGAGGCCAAGGCGGTCGCGAACGCGGGGGAAGTCTCGGCGCCGCTCATCGAGCGGGAGAACCACCGGCTACGCCTTGACCTCCCAAAGGACCGTCGACCGGCGGGCGGTTTCAAGGGTCTTCGGCCCCCATTCCGACGAGACGCCGGAGCTGCTCGTGCCGAGCTCCCTCGTTGTGCAGTGCGCGCTTCCACGCCGTGGCGTGCGCGGCGGTGCTGTCGAGCAGCGTGCCGTCCGCGTCGAGCAAGACCCCTCGCACGATTACGTTTCGAGCGGCCCGTTGCTCGCGGTGGCGTACTGGTCATCGCGGCTACGCAGCCAGCCGGTCATCGCCTGGAAGCGCGCGCTCGGCGTGGCCCCGGCGCCTCACAACTCCGCGAGCAAGAAGACTCGGCGAACGAGGTCCGTCCGAGACCGGGCGCCGGATCGTCGAAAGAGCTCGGAGACGTGCGTCTCCACGGTCACCTCAGCACATGAGGAGTGTTGGGCCACTTCCTTGTTCGTGGCACCCCCGATCAGAAGCTCCAGGATGCCCGTCTGGCGAGCCGTCAAACCCCACTTGTGCTGCGCGCGCGCGGCATACGTCGATGCCGTCGGCTTTCGCTCCTTGGCGATTGCAAGGATATAGTCTGGCCATCCAGGCGCAATCAACTGAGTGACAGTGAATGCGCCCGTTTCCGGTCGCCGTTCGCTCTGACGAATCGAGGCGAGTACGCCTCGCGCGTCACGCTCGAGCAGAGCATACCCACCCCGGTTCGCCACTTCAATGCGCTGCTTCGGACCCACGACGAAGGCGGCACTCGGCAGTGCTTCGAGTGCGGCCTCCACGGTTGCGGGGCTCTGCCATGACGGGCGGAGCTGCCGTTCGAGCCGGAGGCGCCGGTGGACGGGCTTGGCCAAGTGCTGCAAGATAGCCGCCTCTCGCGGGGCGAATGGTTGCGACCGAGTGGCTCCGAGCCAACACGTCACACGCGGTCCGTCGCACAGCAGAACTCGCACTTGGTGGTGACCCGGAAGGCCGACCGCGCGGTAGAGCGGCTCGTGCAACCTGGCGAGCAGGCTGCGCGGCATGTCCGCGGAGGCGATGACCCGGTTGCGCTGCGCGACGTCCACTCGGTACGGATTGAACGCGAGAAAGTGATCGGAAGCGGGCTGCCGGCCCACCCATCGCCGGAACGCTTCGACCTGCACCGAAGCCGTCGGGCCTGCGCCGTCCATGAAGTCGAGCCCCCAACCGTGTTCGGTCGCGATCGGCTGATACGCGCCGACAAACGAGGCGTCCAAGAGTTCGCACAACGCCGGCAAGAGCCAGGACGTCGCGCGTGACGCCTGCGGTGTCCACGCAGCGAGAGCGCGCTCGAGCTCCTTCACCTGCGACGAAGGGCGCACCGTCCCTCATCCTTTTGCGAGAGATGCGACGAGGACACGAATCATGCGCTCGGGCGCCTTGACACTAGGAAGGCTGGGGGTCTCCTGCAGCAGCACGACGGCTGGCCCGAAGCCGCATTCCATGAAAATCTCTCCTTCTTCGGGGGCCATGCGCGCGCTGACACCCAGGGCTGTCCATAATACCGGCGCGAGTTTCCCCGGGATACAAGTTTCGCAGCCCATCAATGAGCCCTGACTTGGCCGCAAGCGCGGAGGTCGCCTGAACTCCCGCACAGGGGTGTAGCCATCTCGCCCGTCGTGCACAATGCGCGCATGCAAGCCCCCCGGATCGTGTCGCCCGAGGAGTGGAAGTCGGCCCGCGAGGAGCTGCGCGCGGCGGAGAAGGAGGCCACCCGCGCCCTCGACGCGCTCGCCGCGCGGCGGCGGCGGCTGCCGATGATGAAGTTCGGCGCTACGTATGCGTTCGACGCGCCCGGAGGCAAGAAGACGTTGCTCGATCTCTTCGAAGGCCGGGACCAGCTCGCCGTCTATCAATTCATGGACAACGGGCTAGACAAGTACTGTCCAGGTTGCACCAAGTTCACCGACAACATCCCGGCGGCCGCCCCGGCCCGGCTCGCGAAGCAGGGGATCACGTGGGCGACGGTATCCAACATGCCGCTTGCGCAGATCGAGGCGTATAAGGCGCGCATGGGCTGGGCGATGACGTTCGTGTCGTCGCGCGGCACGTCGTTTTCGGACGACTGCGGCGCGGGCCGCCGCTTCATGCTCAGCGTCTTCCTGCGGGACGGCAGCGACGTCTACCGGACGTACAACACGACCGCGCGCGGCGTGGACCGGCTGGTCTGGGAGCACGACATCCTCGACCTCATGCCCTACGGCCGACAGGAGGAGTGGGAAGACTCGCCCGCCGGCTGGCCGCAGCACCCTACTTATGGGTGAACGCGCCCTGCGCGAATCTGTGCGCGAGCGCAAAGGGAAGCCCTACTGCGGCACGGCCCGTGCAACCTTCGGTGGGTCGCTGAAATTCAAGGCGGCGCGAAAGGCAGAACAGTGAGCGGAAATCGAGTAGCGAAGACCCGGGTCACCATCCATGCGTCGCCGGACGAGGTCTGGAACGCTCTCACCAGGCCCGAGCTCGTCAAGAAGTACATGATGGGCGCGGACGTGAAGAGCGACTGGAAGGTCGGCAGCCCGCTCACATACACAGGTGAGTACAAGGGCAAGCGCTACGAAGAAAAAGGCGTCATCAAGAAGATCGAGCCGCACAAGCTACTTCAGACGACGCACTTCAGCACGATGTCCGGCAAGGAAGATACGCCAGAGAACCACGCGCTCGTGACCTGGGAGCTTCATCCGAAGGGTGACGCGACGGTGGTGGCCGTTTCGCAGGCTGGCATTGAGACCGAGAAGGGGGTCGAGGGAAGCCAGGCCAACTGGAACGGCGTACTCGAAGGCCTCAAGAAGACCGTCGAGGGCGCTGCGAGCTGAGGGATTCTGCCCCTGTCTAAGCAAGAAAGACTCACCCTTCGAAGCGCCTCGAGCCGCCCAACCAACCCTACGCCCGCCGGAGCCCCATGCCGAGATCCCATGAGGCTTGGATCTCCGTTGCCGAAGCCTGCCCACGCACCGAGTCCGGCGGCTCCCCCCAGTCCAGTCGCCGCTCAGCCCGTGGGCAGGCTTCGTTGTCGGATGCGTTCGTCGAGCGGGATGGTACGTCAACTCCATCCGGCCAATACTGCAAATGCGGTAGGAGCCCAGTGACGCGGCATCGAACAGGCGAACGACGCGGCTCCGGCTCGGACTGGGCAGGTCCTGGTCACTCAGGTATCGGTACCCGGAGCAGGATGGCCATGACGCAAGCACGCGCCGGCGACGGCGCGACGACTCAGCGGGAATGTTCCGAGGACATTCTCACGTGGCAGCGGAGCAGGACGCGACGGCAAACGGCAGCGGGCGCCGCCGTCGCCAGATTCATCGGAACCGGCTCGACCGTGCCGGCCTTGTTCTCATGGGCCGTTGCAATCACGCTGGCCTGGTCGTCCGCATCCGCCATGCCGCCGGGTGACGGGGGATCCGTTGCGCGCGCCGGGCCAAGCCCGATCGCGCTTGCCCGTCCCATCGGGCGTTTCGACGCGCGCGATCCGGCGGGACCCCGTTTTGGTTGGCCTGCCACCGGCATTGAGGCAGCCTTCACGGGGGTGGGAGTCGACGTGCGCCTACGCGACGAAGGGGCCAACGTTTTCGCGGTGGCGATCGATGGGGCCACGCCGACTACGTTGGCTACGAACCGGACGACAGAGCGTTACGTCTTGGCCCGGGGTCTCGGTCCAGGCCACCACACCGTCCTGCTCACCAAGCGCACCGAATCGAACGTCGGAATCGTGCAGTTTCTCGGCTTCGTCCCGCTCGAAGGAGTCTTGCTCAAAACGCCGGAGCCCGCCAGGACGCGCCGGATCGAGTTCGTCGGCGACTCGATCACGTGCGGGTACGGCGATCTCGCCACGGGTCCGAAGGAGCACTTCAGCCCGGCCACGGAAGACGAAGGAAGGGCTTACGGGGCATTGACCGCTGCGGCATTCGGCGCGCAGCGCTCCGTCATCGCGTACTCGGGCATCGGTGTGTACCGAGACCGCGACGGATCGACGCAGGATCAGATGCCCGTGCGATTCAGGCGAATCTTGGCCGACGACCCGACCAGCCTGTGGGACTTCCGCGGCCCGGCTCCGGACGCAGTCGTGGTCCATCTCGGCGCGAACGATTTCGCAAAAGGAGATCCGGGTGCGGCGTTCGAGCAAGCCTACGTCGGCCTCTTGCGCATGCTGCGCACGGTCTACCCGCACGCAGCCATCGTCTGCGCCGTCAGCCCGATGCTGACGGACGCCTACCCGCCGGGAGCGAAGAATCGAACGAAGGCGGCAGAATACATACGAGCCGCAGTGGACCAGCGCAGGGTCGCGGGCGATAGCCACGTTTTCTATTTTGTATTCGACGAGATCGTCAAGGCCGATGGGTTCGGGGCCGACTATCACCCGAGCCTTGCGAGCCACCGTCGCATGGCGGCGGAGCTCGTGGCCGAGCTCCGGTCGACTTTGGGATGGTAGACCTCCGGGGCTGCGCGTGTACGGAGTCCGGGCCCCATGCGGCCCGCAACTTGCTTCTCCCGAACACTGAAGTGCCTACACGGTTGCGACCCTCATTTACCGTGCGTTCTGGCGGTTTCATGCAAAGCCCGAACGGGTTCGCCGGTTGGTTTCTCGCTACCCTGTGTCTTCTGACGTTCGAAGTAGGATGCGGAGCGACGATTCGGAGTGCAGCCAAAGATGCGACGGCGGCGGCGGTGCCGACTGCGGTGGATCAGAGCCTGAAAGCGGTGCAGGACCCGGGCGTGCGCGAGCGGATCGTCCAGGTATTGGGCACCCCTGAGATTCAAAAGGCGATTCAGGAGCTCGCCGCCAGTGTCGCTCGCGGGGCAAGCGAGGGGCTCACGGATGAACAGGCTGTGGCGAAGACGACGCAAATCGCGAGCGCGCTCGTGGCCGCCGCCACGCGGGTTGGGATGGACGCCGCACTCGCAGAAGCAACCTCACCGGAGAATGAGCAGCGCATCGAGCAACTCGCCACGTCGGCTGCGGATGCCGCCACACGGGCTGCAATCCGGGCCATGGCGGCCGAGTTGCCCACCACGTTCGGCCCTGCCGTCGCAACCATGATGCGAGAGGACTTCGCTCCCGGCTTGCGCGGACTGGTGAGCGGTCCTGAGATGCGTGACGCCATGTCTCGGGTTGCCTTCGAGTTGTCGCGCCAAGCGGTACTCGGGAGCAATCAAGCCCTCGCCGAGCTCGAGGAGCGAAAGCAGAAGAAAGGCCTACTGGAGCGCCTGACCAAAATGGTTGCGACCGGCGGCTGGGTGGTATGGGGGCTCATCGGTGTGCTGTTCTCTTCGATTCTGGCACTCGTTGTGGCGCTCATTCGGAGCCGTGAACGGGAGAAGCGTTTCAGGTCGGGGTCGCGAGCGAGCGCCGTGGGTCGAGAGCCGTCGCAAGCGACGTCGTAGTGATGCGCATGATTGCCCGCAAAAGCGGAGGAGGATGAGCTCCGCCCGCTCGCCTTCGCTTCGACCACGAGAGTAGCCAGGTGAAGCGGACCTCGCGGCGAAAACGACGACGAGCTCTGCGACATTGCGTCGTGGGCCTGGGAGCGCGGCATCGTCCCGCGATTCATTGAACTGATGCGAGTGGGCGAAGGGGCTCGGCTGCCCCCGGAGAAGCTCTTCGGAGCTCGAGAAATGCGCGAGAAGTTGGCACCTCTCCTGCGGGAGGAAGCCGGAGAGGTCGCTCCGGACCGGGGGCCGGCCAAATACGTGCGCTCGCGATCGGACGCGGGCAAGCTCGTGGGGTTCATCACGGGAACGACGGACACGTACTGCGCCTCGTGCGACCGGCTTCGCGTCAGCTCCGAGGGAACCCTGCGGCCGTGCCTTGCCACGAACGATGGCGTGCCGGGCATGGCCCTGGCCGAGGCCGGAGACATCGGCGGCCTCACTCACGCCATCGGGCAAGCGTGGTCGCTCAAGCCCGACGGGCGCACGTGGAACGGCTGCACCGAAGCCACCGCCGCCGATGTATCCATGCGCGCCATCGGCGGCTAGCGCTGAGCGAAAGCACACCTGCAAGCCTGCGAGCCAGGCGTTCGTGGTCACTGGAACGGCGAACCGATTGGGCGACGAGGTCGCCATGGCTTCAGCCGGGGCCGCCATCGATGGACTTCGGCACAGAATTGTTCGTACTCCGTACCGAAGGTCTCGCGCAGGGTCGGTTCCTCGTACCCGACGACGAAGAGATGCATAACCAGCCAGAGGACCAAGCCGTATTCCAGCACGTGGACGCTGGCGAAGAAGAGCCCCTGTCCAACAACGATGGACACCACCGCTACGTACATCGGGTTTCGCACCCTGCGGTACAAGCCGGTCACGACGAGATGGCGAGTGGGCGCGACGGGCGCCGGCGTGCCGACGCCCTGAAGCGCGAACCGGATGAACGAGTCGAGCAAGACCGGCACGCCGGCACACACAAGCAGCACGCCCATCCCGCGGAAGGGCGAAAACGCCAGCAATGGGGGCGCAAGCTGCCAGTCGCAGATCCAACGGGGCACCAGGACGGCGACGGTTCCCGGGGTGACGACCAAGAAAATCGCTGAACCAATCATCGAGCCCACGCGGTTCACGGTTCACCCTCGCGACGCCTCCGAGAGCAGCCCGTCATCTCGCACGATGGCCCACCCGCCTTCGCTCAACCTTACTCGAAGAGTTTCAGCCTGAGGAGTCCATGCGCTACTGCCTCGCTCTGCGCGAACGTTGCCCCGCGAGAAAAATTGTCCACGCCGGCATTGACCTGACGAACGGCACATACCAGTTCCTCGACCCTGTGCCCAAGGGCCGAGACGAACGCGATGAGCCATCCGGTGTCGAAAGTCGCCCCCGCGCGGCCTTGAATAGGGCAAGCCGGGCGACGCCCGTGGGCCGCACGGACGCTACGCCGCACGGACGCTACGATGCGAAGGTCCATGGCAGGACGGATGAGAAGCAAAGAGTGCGCCGTCGCGTGGAGCCGTCTGCGCACAGCCCGGCGCCGACCCATCGCAGTGGCTCGCCGCAGGCCCAGGTCCCTTCGAGCGCGCGCGCCTACCTGCCTCGAAGGTCGTGCCCGGCGAGGTACCGCTCAAGAGCCGCCACCGCCGTCGACCCCACGAATACGCCCCCCACATATCCGTCCGGCCGAACGAGGTAGACAGCGTCCTCGCGCAGCGACGCCGCCTCGGTCGCCGCGCTCTTCGGGAAGACATGGATCGGCACCTTCCGCTCTTCGCACGCTGCGCCGAGCCCCGGAGGGGGGGCGCCGTAGACGTGCGCTTGCCAGTCGAACGACGTGAGCGGCGTGAAGTTGTCCGCGTCCCCCGCGCGCGCTGGCGCGACCCACGGCAGGCGGTCGCCGCCGTGAATGCGCCCCGCGTGCCCCTCGCTCCAGGCGCTCGTCCGGTACTGGATGCTCGTCTGTGAGACCGCGGCGAAGGCCAGGCGCTGTCCGAGGTGCGTGCTCGCAAGGCGCGGGAGAAGCCGCGGGACCACATTCGTGCGCACGATCTTGGCAAAGCGGCTCTCGCTCGACGCCGCCTGGAAGACGCGGTCCGTCGTGGCGACGAGACGGCGCGCGAAAGCGATTCGCTCGGGCTCGTACGTGCCGAGGAGGTCCTCGTTCGCGCGACCGCCGAGCACCGCGCCAAGCTTCCACGCGAGGTTCATCGCGTCGCCGAGCCCCGTGTTCATGCCTTGCCCGCCCACCGGGCTGTGAACGTGCGCGGCGTCTCCGAGGAGAAAGATGTTTCCCCGACGGAAGCGCTCGGCGACACGGTGGTGGACGCGGTACGTGGAGAACCAATTCACCCGCTCGACCTTGAGTCCGATGCGGTCGACCGGTTGGCGGTCCACGTCGTCCCACGTGAGCTCCTTGCCGCCTCCGTTCGGCGCGTCATCGCGGACGGTGCCGATGAGCCGCGCGCGCCCGGCTCCTGCGAGCGGGAAGAGGCCGAGGAAACCGGCCTGGTCGAGAAAGACGTGCAGCTCCTTGGTCATCGGGCCGCCGCTGGCGACGACGTCGGCGACGTAGAACATGTGGTCGTAGGTGCCGCCGGGAAAGCCGGCGCCAATCGCGCTCCGCGCCGTCGAGCGCGCGCCGTCGCACCCGGCGAGGTAGCGCGCTTCGCACGTGGCGGTCGAGCCGTCGGGTCCCCGCTCGCGCGCGACGATGCCCGCGGGCGTCGCCTCGATCGACTCGACCTTCGTGCGGCGCTCGACGCAAACCCCCTCGCGCTCGAGGTACTCGATGAGCAAGCGCTCGTGTTCGTCTTGCGGAAAGATGACTCCGAACGGAAACGGGCTCACTCTGGCGCCCGGCCCGGCGAGCTCGATGTGGGCGACGCGCGACCCCGCGCGCCAGAGGTTGACGGCGCCGAGGCGGAGGCCGCGGCGGATGACCTCGTCCGCGAGGCCCACTTGCCGGTAGAATTCGAGCGTACGCGCCTGAACTGCGAGGGCGCGCGACGTGGTGCCGGGGGCGTCGGTCGTATCGACGATGCGCGGGCGGACGCCGACCTTCGCGAGCAGGAGCGCGAGAAAGAGGCCCGTCGGGCCCGCGCCCACGATGAGGACGTCGGTCGCGCGATTCGTCATGCGAGTGAGCGCGGCGCCTTGCGAGAAACGGACCAAGCCGCCTACGCGCGGTGCTCCTGGACAGGCCACACATCGACCGCTCCCCTTGCCACGGGACACGGGCTCTTCGCGATCAAAGCGATGACTTCTTCGAGATTCTCCGCCTCGATGAGAGCAAACCCTGCAAGGGGTAACTCCGTACGTGCAAAGGGGCCACGCGCCGTGTCGGGTGTTCCGCCCCAAGCCCGCACGACTGTGGCCGGAGCGACCGCCGCGACAATATCGCCACGTTCCCGAAGGCGTTCATCGTTCGCGAGAGCATCTGCCTGCTGCGAGCAAGACAAGCCCTTCCAGCCTTTTTCATCTCCGTACCCAAGACACAGGAACTTCATGACGGACCTCTCCGACGGAAAGGGGAGCATAAGGCGTCCCACGCCCACAGCGACTCGCTCGCCATGCGCGGGATCGACGTTCTGGAGGGTAGCCGCCATGGCCATGCAGCGGTGACGTGGAGGTTAGGATGAATCATCACGTAAGTTCTCGCGCGGAGGCCGGAGCTGAATGAAGGCTACGCGCTGGCACCTACCCTCGGGCCGGGACGACTGCGAGCGAGCTCGCAATGGCGGACCACCTCGTTGAGTGGATGCGCGTGCGCGACGAGCCACCGGGACAACGAGCTGAAGGCGGAATCCCCTCGGCGAGCTCAAACGAACTCAAGCGGACAGGTTTACGCGTTCAGCCGGTGGTCAAGCGTCGTGATTCGTGGTTGGGTAACTCTAGTGAACCGCGAATCTGCACGTCCCCTCAACGCCTACGCCGCGAGGTGGATGCGCGGCGGCGGCCTGATCGACGCGCTGCCTCGCTCGAAGCATGATCGGGTTGGAAACGTATGACAACGATCCGGCTCGAGGTGCCTACGCACGTGGCCGATTCGTTCTTGGACGAGGGCGGTGAAGTGGGAGCGCTGATGCGCTCTGTCGACTGGTCCAAGACCCCGCTCGGACCCATCGCGGGATGGCCGCAGAGTCTGCGCACCTCGGCCAGCATCTGCCTCAGTTCGCGATTTCCGATCGTGCTTTTCTGGGGCTCCGATCTCGCATTGATCTACAACGACGCGTATCTGCCGATGTTGAGCGGCAAGCATCCTCGCGCGATCGGGCAGCCCGGTCTCGAGGTCTGGTCCGAGATCGGGGAGGTCATTGCTCCGATGCTGCGCGGGGTGATGGAGACGGGCAAGGCGACCTGGTCCGAGGATCTCATGCTTCCGCTCGCGCGGCTCGAGGGTGAACGGCCCGAGGAGTCGTACTTCACGTTCACGTACAGCCCGATACGCATCGAATCAGGGGCTGTTGGCGGCGTGTTCTGCGCTGTGGTCGAGACGACCGAGCGCGTGATTGAAGAGCGCCGGTTGCGCCTTCTCAACGCGCTCGCCGGCGCGATTCCGTTGTCGACCCCCGCCATGGCTTGCAAGCAAGCCGCCGAGCACATCGCTCGCTTCCCGAGCGATGTACCCTTCGCACTGTTCTACCTCCGGGACGAGGGTTCGCTCGATTTCCGCTTGGCAGCCGCCGCGAACGTCCAGGAGGGCACGCGCCGATCCCCGTCCGCAATCGTGGACGCGAATCGGTCGCCTTGGCCGTTCGGTCAAGAGACAGCCTCGGTGGTCGAGCTCGACGAACCAATCGCGGGGGCGCGCTGCGCAACGGTGCTTCCGATAGAGCGGTCTGGCGGGGGGCGGCTCTTCGGTTTCCTCGTGGTGGGCATGAGCCCGATGCTGCGAAGAGGCGGACCTTATGCGCGCTTCCACACCCTTCTTTCCTCGAGCATCTCGCAAGCGGTGAGCCACGCCGAGGCCCGTGAAGAGGAACGGCGGCGCGTGCAAGCTCTCGCAGAGATCGATCGCGCCAAGACGACGTTCTTCAGCAACGTGAGCCACGAGTTTCGGACGCCGCTCACGCTGATGCTCGCACCGATCGAAGACATGCGCGCGCTCGGTCCGCGCGACCACGCCGAAGGCGAGCGCATCGACCTAATCCATCGGAACGCGCTGCGGCTCCTCAAGCTCGTCAACACGTTGCTCGACTTTTCGCGGATAGAAGCGGGACGGGCCGAGGCGGCCTACGAGCCGACCGACCTCGCGGCCCTGACGGCGGACTTGGCCAGTAGCTTCCGATCCGCCGTGGAACGCGCCGGGCTGACGCTCGTCGTCGACTGTCCGCCGCTCTCTGAGGCGATCTATGTCGACCACGACATGTGGGAGAAGATCGTCCTAAACCTACTCTCCAACGCGTTCAAGTTCACTTTCGAGGGGACGATTGCGGTGCGCCTGCGGGAGGTCGACGGCGGCGCAGAGCTCGAGGTAGCGGACAGCGGCATTGGGATCGCCGAAAAGGATTTGCCGCGCCTCTTCGAGCGCTTCCATCGTGTCGAGGGCGCGCGCTCGCGCAGCCACGAAGGGTCGGGCATCGGTCTGGCGCTCGTCCAGGAGCTCGTGCGCTTCCATTCCGGCGAACTTCGAGTGAAGAGCCGTCCAGGAGAGGGTACGCGTTTCAACCTTCGCATCGCGTACGGAACGGCCCATTTGCCGAAAGAACGTCTGCGAGCCGCCAGGTCGCTCCAACGCACCGCCGTCGGAGCCGGGGCCTACGTCCAGGAGGCATTGGGCTGGGTTTCTGCGCGCGACAAATATTCCACAACCTCCTTCGTTGCCGTCCGTACCGAAAATGAACTTCGCGAGCGCATCGTCGTCGCGGACGACAACGCCGACATGCGCGACTACGTCACGCGCCTGCTGCGCGAACACTGGGACGTCGAGGCGGCGAGCGACGGCCAAGCCGCGCTCGAGAGCATCCGGCGTAGCCCGCCCGATCTCGTGCTGACGGACGTCATGATGCCGGGGCTCGACGGCTTCGCGCTTCTCCGGGCTCTTCGCAGCGATGCCTCGACGCGCGAGATCCCGGTCCTGCTTCTATCGGCGCGTGCGGGAGAAGAAGCCACGGCCGAGGGGCTGAGCGCCGGAGCCGACGACTACCTCGTAAAGCCCTTCACGGCTCGTGAGCTCTTCGCGCGGATAGCCGCAAAACTTGCCGCAGCCAAGGCGGCGCGGCACGCGATGACCCAGCGGGCCAACCTGTACCGCGCGTTCATGCAGGCGCCTTTCCCCGTCGCCATCTTTCGCGGCCCCGAGCAGGTCATCGAGATCGCGAACGACGCGATTCTCAGGGCCTGGGGCAAGGACTCGAGCGTCGTCGGCCGGCCTCGGCTGGATGCCTTGCCGGAGATGCGCAACCAGCCATTCCCCGAGCAACTGGACGGAGTTTACCGGACGGCGACGACATTCGAAGGGCGAGCGCAGCTCGCACGGATGCCAACCGGGCCCGCAGGCGAGTTGCAGGACGCCTACTTCAACTATGTTTACGCCGCCCTCGTAGACGGCCGCGGCGCCGTCGAAGGCGTCATGGTCTGCGCGTTCGAGGTCACCGAGCAGGTTCGCGCTCGCCAGCAAGCGGAAGCTCTGACCGCCGAGCTGAGCGCCAGCGCAGAGGCCCTTCGGCACGGCGAGGAGCAATTCCGCCTGGTGGTCGACACAATGCCGTTGCTCGCTTGGTATGCCGAGCCGGACGGGCACATCCCTTGGTTCAACCGACGCTGGTTCGAGTACACGGGCACGACCCTCGAAGAGCAGCAAGGTTGGAAGTGGGCTTCAGCCCACGATCCAGCCGATCTGCCGCGCGTGCTGGCGAAGTGGCGGTCGGCGCTGCACAACGGTGAGCCATGGGAGGATGAGTTTCGCCTACGCCGCCACGATGGGCAGTTCCGTTGGTTTCTGTCGCGCGCGATGCCGCTGCGCGACGCCCGCGGCCGGATCGTCCGCTGGTTTGGAACGAACATGGACGTTGACGACCGGCGGCGCACGTCCGAAGCCGTCGCGAAGCAAGCCGAAGCCGAACGGGCCCTCGTGCTGAGCCGCGAGGAGGCGCGTCGCGCGCAAGATGCTCAGTGGAAGATCGTCGAAACGCTCTTCAACGAGGCGCCCGCTGCCATTGCTTTGATGCGTGGGCCCGAGTTCGTTATTGAATTCATGAACCCCAAATGCGTGGAAATGTGGGGTCGCGATTGCGCGAGTGAGATGGTCGGCAAGCCGTTGTTGGAGGCGCTTCCCGAGCTCCGCGGGCAGGGCTACGACGACCCCTTGCGTCGCGTCCTGGCGACGGCCAAGCCTTTCTACCGTAACGAGCTTCCGATCGGGATCGGGGGGCGCCGGGCCGATGAGACGCATTTCTACAATTTCGTCTATTCGCCCATCATCGACGCTCATGGCGTCGTCGACGGCGTAGCGGCTTTCGCCTTCGACGTGACGACGGGAGTTCTCGCACGCCGCGAACTCGAGCACGCTAGCCGTGCGAAGGACGAATTTCTCGCGACGATGGGTCATGAGCTCCGCACACCGCTCAACGCGATGCTCGGCTGGGCGACGATGTTGAAGCACGATCATCGCGACCGAGCGAAGCTTGAACGAGGGCTCGGCGTCATCGAGCGCAACGCGCAGACTCAAACACGCCTTGTGAGCGACCTTCTCGATATGTCGCGCATCATCAGCGGCAAGCTACGTTTGAGTGTGACGCGGATGCAGCTCTCGACGGTCATGCACGCCGCGGCCGACGTTGTTCGGCCTGCCGCGGAAGCCAAGGGCGTCCGCTTGGTCGTCGATGTCGATCCGGATCTTGGGTCGATGATGGGCGATCCCGACCGCTTGCAGCAAATCGTATGGAACTTGCTCAGCAACGCGGTCCGATTCACGCCGTCGCAGGGTCGGGTAACCGTGTCCGCAGAGCGAAAAGGTTCGATCATCACCGTTGTCGTGCAAGACACGGGATCCGGCATCCCCGCGGAGCACCTGCCGCATATTTTCGAACGCTTTCGTCAAGTGGATAGCACCACCACACGCGCACATGGGGGCCTTGGTCTCGGTCTTGCGATCGTTCGTCACCTGTCCGAAGCGCATGGCGGCAGCGTTGTCGCAGGCAGTGGCGGACCCGGGCAAGGTGCGACGTTCACCGTTTCATTGCCCATTCGCGCCGTGGATACGTCCGTCGTCGACTCGGGGGAGACGGGCTCGGCAGCCGAGGCCCGCTCGGAGGCGGAGGCCCGCTCGGAGGCGGAGGCCCGCTCGGAGGCGGAGGCTTGGGCGGAGCCGGCCGGTACCGCGGTTGGCAGCCACGAGAAGAGGCTTCCTCTTCGTAAGGTTCGCGCCCTCGTCGTGGAAGATGATGAAGACTCCCTCGAGCTCATCCGCGTCGTACTCGAAGGAGCGGGCGCCGCAGTCGTCGTCGCTCCCTCCGCCCGAGAGGCACTCGACCAGGCGCGCTACACATTCGACGTGATCATCAGTGACATTGGCATGCCGGAGATGGACGGCTACACGCTCATGCGAAGGCTACGCGCTCTGGCATCCACTGCGCACGTCCCGGCCATCGCCCTCACTGCGTACGCGCGGCTGGAAGATGCCGAGCGTGCGCTTGCCGCCGGCTACCAACAGCACCTCTCGAAGCCCGTCGAATCGACCGCGCTGATCACGACCGTACAGCGGGCCGTAAAGGAGGCTCGGTAGGTGACCATCGACACGACCGCGCATGAGGGGCGACTGCAGCTCACGGAATCTGTGGTGACGGTTCCCGTGCTTCTCGTCGACGACATACCGGACAATCGTGTCGCGCTCGCTGCAGTGCTTGACTCGGGCGCTTATGAGCTCGTGAATGTGCACTCTGGCGAAGATGCGTTTCGCGAGGTGCGACGGCGAGACTTCGCGGTTGTACTGCTCGACGTGCAGATGCCCGGGATGGACGGTTTCGACACGGCCATGCGGATGAAGCAGGTCGCCGGCAGGTCTGTACCCATCATTTTCGTGACCGACATGGACGCTGCGCCTTCGCAAGTGCTCCGCGCTTATGCGCAAGGGGCTGTGGACGTCATCCAAAGGCCTCCTCAGCCCGAGGCAATCCGCGCGAAGGTGGCTGTCTTCGCGGAGCTCTATCGCGCTCGGCAGCATCTCGCTCGTTCGCTTCGGACGTTGACGGATCTTGCGCTGGCGCTCTCCAAAACGCGTACCCCCGAAGAGGTTGCGGCCGCGATCGTCGATGAAGGAATGTGCGTGGCGCAAGCCGACACGTGCTCTCTGTACGTGCTCGACGAGAGGGGCAGCGCGTTGGACCTCATCGGTCATCGTGGCATCGCACCCGAGATCCTCGAGCGGACCCGTCGCATGACCGAGGCGAGCAGGCCTTCCGCGTTCGAGGCCATCCGCTCGGGCGCGACGACATGGATAGAAACGGCCGATGACTATGCTCGGCTGCACCCTGAGCTCGCCACCCTCAGGACTCATGGAAAGAGAGCGCGTGCATTCTGGAGTGTGCCTCTCGTTGTCGAAGGACGCGGGATCGGCCTGCTCGGGATGGGCTTTTATACCGAACGGCGCTTTCCACCCGAGGAACGCGCATTGGTAGACACGCTCACAAAGCAATGTGCTCAAGCGCTGCTGCGATCCGTCCGCCTCGAACGAGAAGAGCGCGGCCAGGCCTGGTTGGTGACGACCCTGCGCAGCATCGGAGACGCCGTCATCGCTACCGACCCAGCGGGGTGCGTCGTGCTCATGAACGGAATCGCCGAGCAGCTCACCGGATGGCCGGAAGCCGAAGCGCGCGGCCGGCCGCTCGAGGAAGTGTTCGCCATCGTGTCGGACGAGACCCGGGTGCCGTGCGAAAACCCGGTGACGAGGGTACTTCGCGAAGGCAAGGTTGTCGGGCTCGCAAATCATACCGTGTTGCGCAGTAGACGCGGAATCGACATCCCGATCGATGACAGCGCGGCACCCATTCGCGACGCGAAGGGCGCCCTTTTCGGGGTCGTGCTCGTGTTTCGCGACGTCACGACCGAGAAACGGGAGCAAGTCCGCCGCGAGTTTCTCGCGCGCGCCGGCGCGGCGCTCGCCTCTTCGCTCGACTACCGAGCCATCCTCGCCGCCGTCGCCCAATTTGCCGTGCCTCAGCTTGCCGATTGGTGCGGCGTCGACTTGCTCGAACCCGGTGCTCACGCCCCGCAGCAAGTCGCCGTCGCCCACGTCGACCCGCAGAAGGTTCGGTGGGCGCGCGAGCTCGGGGAAAAATATCCGCCCGATCCCAACGCGGCCACTGGAGCTCCGCAGGTGATCCGTTCCGGCAATCCGGAGCTCTATTCGGAAATCCCGGCATCCTTGCTCGAGGCCGGCGCTCGGGATGAAGCGCACCTGCGCATCATCCGCGAGCTACGGCTCGAATCGGCGATGGTCGTTCCGTTGAAGGGACGCGAGCGCACGCTAGGTGCGATGACGTTCATTTATGCCGACTCAGGCCGTCGCTATACCGAGGAGGATCTCGCGTTCGGCGAGGAGTTTGCCCGCCGCGCGGCCATGGCGATTGAGAATGCACTCGCGTTGAAGCAGACAGAGGACGCGCGCAAAACGGAGCGCCTTTTGCGAGAGGAATCCGACGTAGCGAACCGAATGAAAGACGAGTTTCTCGCCACCGTATCCCATGAGCTCCGAACGCCGCTGAACGCGATCCTGGGCTGGACGATGACGCTTCGAGCGCGAAATCTGGCCGATGACCTGGATCGAGCCCTTGCGATCATCGAGCGCAATGCGCGCCGACAGGTACGTCTCGTCGAGGACGTCCTGGACGTCTCGCGCATCATCAGCGGCAAGTTGTCCTTGAACGTAGCGCCGACGAACATCGCTGAAGGCGTCGAAGGCGCGATCGAGTCGGTCACGCCGGCCGCCGATGCGAAGGGGATCCACATCCATTCAAACGTGGACGCCTCGTTCACCATCATGGCCGACGCCGATCGCTTGCAACAAGTCGTGTGGAACCTGCTCGCGAATGCGGTGAAGTTCACCCCGAAAGGCGGGGAGGTCGCGGTCCGCGCCTATCGCGAGGGCTCCTATGTCTGCATCTGCGTGGCGGATACCGGAGAAGGCATCGCGTCCGAGGCTCTGGGGTACATTTTCGATCCTTTCCGGCAAGCGGACGCCTCGACGACGCGTCGACATGGCGGCCTCGGACTCGGGCTGGCCATCGTCAAGCAGCTCGTCGCGGCTCATGGCGGCACGATCCACGCGAGCAGCAAAGGGCCGGGCCAAGGATCAAAATTTGTCGTGACCTTGCCTGCCCATGGTGCGGTTCCCAGCGTCAGCGCGAATCCCTGGACGGCCGTGCCCACGATGGAGAGGAACACGATGCGCCCGGCGACCATTCGCCTCGATGGGCTCTCGGTCCTCGTCGTCGATGACGAGGAAGATGCACGCGGAATCATCGGCCAGGTTCTTCAGGACCATGGAGCGACCGTGACAACCGCCACGTCCGCGTTCGAAGCCCTCGGCGAGCTCGCGGCGACAAAGACAGACGTCATCGTCAGCGACATCGGCATGCCCGAGATGGACGGCTACGCGTTCATCCGGACAGTGAGGGCATTGCCGGTCGCTCGAGGGGCGCGAACGCCGGCGGTCGCGTTGACGGCCTACGCGCGAAAGGAAGACGCCCAACGTGCGTTTGCCGCGGGCTTTCAGATGCACGTTCCGAAACCCATCGAGCCGGCGCAGCTCGTGACGATCGTCGCAAACCTTGCAGGACTGAGCCTCGGTGGCTCTTAGCTGCTCGTGGACGACGGAGCCGCCGTAAACAAACACCCGGCGCCTCTCAGGGCATAGGTCATCGAGGCTTCGGAGGCCTGGAACTCCTCCTGCTCGATGTCCCGCGCCCGAGGGTCTCGATGGCGGACAGAACTTCGTTCTGCACAGTATTTCGCCGGGCCTGTCCGAGAGGCGTACCGTCGGCTTCGGCGATCGTGAAGCGGTCGACCACGCGGCCATCTTGCGTCGTCGCATCCGAGGCGAGAATCTGAACCCCGTTCCGAAAAAGCGACATCGTGATCGCCAAGAGCAGCCCGGGACGATCGGCCGCCTCAACCGTCAGCAGAGCGGGCCCCTGGGCGGAGGCACCTTCGAACCTCACCCGCGGCGGCGTACTGGGTGGCCTCGGGCGCGGCAGACCCCGTTGGAGGACCGACTCCACGGTGGCTGCGCCACTCACGAGCGTCGTCAAGATGTTGGCGATCCGCGTGAGGTCCGCTTGCACGAAGAAGGGCAGCTCCCGCGCGCCTTGTCGCTTCACCCATAGGAAGTCAACCGCCTCGGCGTGTCCCGTCTCCGGGTGGGTGCGGGTGTAGGCTTTGACCGCGACGACGTCGATCTCGTGAGCGACGAGCGACGCGCTGATGAACGACAGCAATCCGGGCCGATCGTCGGCGACCACGCACAGAACCAGCTGACCATTCGGCAATCGCTGCCATATCTCGAGGTGCACCAGCAGCCGCCCTCTGCGGCCCACGATTTTGGCGTGTTCTTGAATGGAACCGCCGTCAAAGTGGGCTCGGTACCGCTCGGGCATCGAGTCGCGAAAGGGGGCCACGGCGAGATCGGCGGCGCGACTCACAGGGGGCCACGGCGAGATCGGCGGCGCGACTCACAGGAGTTCGGGCATTGTACCTCAGAGCGGCACCGAGCAGGCACTTTGTGGCTTCCGGCCGTGTCCACGTTCTGAACACACGGACGCACCATCGTGCTTGCACGGCGTAAGGTCAGGCCTCCGCGATCTCGTGTCGGCATCGACGCTCTCCGACCCGGCGAACCGATTTGAGCGAAGCCGGCCGTGTCACTGCGCGGCCGCGCGGGTCGCGAGGTCGGGCGTGCTTCGCGCAACGAACGGAAGGTGCACGCGGAAACGGGTCCCGGCGCCGTCGGGACGGTCTGCAATCGGGACCATGGGCGTGCACCGAACTTCGTCAGCGGACGCGTTTTGGGTACCCGCCGGAAACTCGTCGCACGGGAAGATAGGCTGCGCCCGGCCCGGGCTGGTTGCCGAGCACTCCTATCGGCGCCGGGATGCGGCGGCTAGCGGCGCGAGGCGAGCGAGAGTCACGGCGATGGCGGATGGGGCGCCGGCGATGAACCACGCGGCTATCACCGCGTCGAAGATGCAGCACCCGAAGGAGGACGTCTCCATGAGTGGCCAGATGGGCTTCCCGAAGAAATGATGCACCAGGTCCCAGGCCGAGTGCATGAGCCACGCGAGGCCGATGAACCGATGAGAGCGAAGGCCCTGGTACGCGACGACACTTCCCACGGCAGCGAACGGCAGCTCCCACAGGCCGAGGCCGCCGCTTATGTAGGCGCCCATGGCGCCACCCGCGAAGATGGCGTTGAAGTTTCGGCGCGTCGGCTCCTTCAGGAGCGACATGAGTAGGACGAACACGAGTCCCCCTACGACGGGGCCGAAGTAGTTCGCGGCGTGCGCGGGCAGAGCGCGATGCGTGGTGCAGATCTACAACTGCGGTCATACTTGGCGAGTGGCAGAAAAGACATCTATCGAAAGATCGGCGCAGCGTCCAAGAATCGCAGCTTCGTCGTGAGCGCCAACAGGACTTGGCGACGTATTTTCGAAAAAGCTGGACTGAGCGACGACGGAACGCTGTCGGACTATGCCCAGAGGACGCTTCTCGACGCCCAACCCGCTCGATTAGCCCACGTGCCGCTCCCGGAGCCAGGTCTCCTCCTGCGAGGAGATATGATTGGCGAGGGGACCCAGTTCGACCGCTGCGTCGCGCGCGAGCCTCGTCATCGCGGCGAACCGCTCGGAGGGACTCTGCGCGATCGACGCGACGAGGGACGACGCGAGCGCTCCGATTTCGTCGAGCGTCTCGGGATCCGCCATTCTGCGCGACCCGTCGGAGTCGCTCACGGATTTGGTGTTGGCTGCCCCGATGCCGAGGCTCGCGACGACGTGCGCGCCCTGCCAGCTCAGCGTCCGCACGAGGTCTCTCCGGGCGAAGACGCCGCCGGTCGTCCCTGCGCTGAGGAGCGCTACCGGCTTGCCATAGAGGTCGCCGGAGCCGACGATCCAGTCGAGCGCGTTCTTCACGACTCCTGCGACTGCACCGGCATACTCGGGCGCGGCGATCAGTATTGCGTCTGCGGCACCGATCGCGGCGCGAAAGGCCAGCACCGCCTCGCCGGGGTCGTCGCCGCAATCGAGATTCAGTGGCGGAATCGAGCCGAGGCCCTCGAACGCGGTCACCTCGACGTGACTCGCCGACAGCGCCGCCCGGGCGACGTCGAGGGCGGCCCGGTTCGCGGAGGACCGCTGGAGGCTCCCGCACACGAGGAGGGCTCGATTCATCAGGGCACGATAAGCGAGGGCTCTCCTGGCAGCAATCGGTGGCGCCAGGCGCCGCCGCACAGCCGAGCCGAACCGGTCGCTGGAACTCGCACTGAATCGCTCATAATGCGAAGCCAGGGTCAAGCGGTTCGGCGCCCTCGGTGATCGGATGGGCGGTAGACCGATCGAGTGGCCGCACGTCGTCGCGCAGATCGCGCCGTCATGGCCCCGAGCGTTTCGGCTCTGTGCAGCAGCGAAAGCCGGTCGAGTAGTCGTGATACGACTTGAAGTGCGCGGTCGTTCTGTAGAGGCACCCCGCGCCGTTCTCCGACGCATCGGCGAAGAAACCGCCGAGGAACATGCCGAAGCGCGGATCTTCCGCGTGGGATGAGTCGGACACCCACTCGTGCACGTTGCCGTGCATATCGAAGACCCCGTAGACGCTGACGCACTTTGGAAACGAGCCTCCAGGCTCCATCCCGTTCTTGGCCTCAGCCAGTTGCCGCTCGTCGAGACTTGCTCCGCTGGCGCGGAGGGCAACGCCGACCGGGCTCGGCCGCGAGTCGTTGCATGCGCCCGGGACATACACGTTCCCATACGGATAGACGAACCGCTGCGGCCCCTGGCAGGCTGCCCTCCATTCGACCTCGGTGCACAGGCGCTTCGAAGACGCTTCGCACGCGGCATCGGCCTGGACCTCGCTGACGTTGACCTGGGGTTTGATTCCACGGGCGGGCTTGGCGCGCGGGGTACCCGCATCGACCCCATCGAGCGACTCGGAGTAGCTCCCGCGCATTCACCACCTGCGGCGCGCTCCGCGTGACCCCGAGGAGCTATCGTGACGCGCCAACTGCTTCGAGGACGGAGCGAGTCGAGCGGAAAGCAGAGAACGGCTCAAGCCGCTCAGGGGGTTTGTGCCGCGGTAAGACTATTCCGTGACGGAAATGGAGCGAGGAGCTTCTCGACCGCCACCTGCAGCAGCTGGTCGTCGATTCGCTTGGGGTTCACCTCGGCTTCGGCTGTGCCGTGCCATACTTGGCCATCCGTCGACGCATCGAAAGCATCCACGGTGAGCTTGCCCCTCACGATTGGCGGGGCCGACGCTGGCCCCGCGCCCCCAGCCTGTTCGAGGTTTCCCATCACTTCCTTGGAATACCCCGAATCGAATGCCAGCACGAAATCCGGCTTGTCTTGGCCGGTTTGCTCGGTGTAGCCCTTGTGCAACAGTTCGGCGACGATGAGCGGCCGCATCCGTCGCTCGACTTCGAAGGACCGAGCCGTGACCTCGAACGGCGCCGTCGGTTGCGCCGCCGGACGGAACGCGAACGTATGATACTTCGCGAAGGCCGGGCTCGCTGCGCTCTCCGCGGTTTCTACCCGGGTGGCCGGCGCTCCACAAGCCATCGTCGCGCCGAGAAACACCGACAACAGTATCGCCTTCATGGGTCTCTCCTTTTTTCCGTTGGTTGCCGCTAAGCCCGCGTGGACGAGCGGCGTGTTCCAGAGCCGATATACGACGAGGCAGCCTTCAGCCGGGGGCGGCTGCAGGGCTTGTCATCCGGACACTGAAGCAGCAAGCATGCCTGATGCGCGGCCATGTGGAGATTGCGCTGCCCCGCGTCGGGGTGGCCGAGCGCCAGCAGATCTCCAACTGCGTCGATCAACCACTCCCGCGCGATTTCGCGCGCTCGGGCTCGCGTCGCCCCTCCGATCCCCCGATGCAGGCATGAGTGCCGGACACGGAAATCAGGCGGTTGAAATGCCCTGTCGTGTCGACCGTGCCCTTCTCGATCGAAGGGTGCGTGAGCGCGTTCGGTACGAGATATCCTCACGGGCCAGCCACGGCGTCGGCCGCGAAAGCGCAAGGCGGCGATAGTGCCCGGCACGTGGCGCACGCGCGCGCGTGCAGCTCCGATGCTTCTACGGAGGTGGCTCGTTCCTGCCGGTAGCGCTCTGCGAAGTCTCCGCCCGTCGCATCCGGGGGCTCGAGCAAACTCAAGAGTTCGATGCACGCCTCGCGCACTGCCTGCGTATCCACTCGAGCACGGTGAAAGACGGTGCATTCGAGCTCGACGATCCGTATCGCAAGAGGGCGCAGCCAGCCAACGGTAGCCCCGCCGTTTCGCGGGTCGCCGCGACCGTGGCTTGCTTGCACGAGCACCGTGAGTAACCTATCCAAAATAGCGAGTACGCTTTCCACCTGATGACGCATTCTCGCGGGGTCGCACATGCTTGTGCCCATGTGAGCGAAAACCGCCAGCATGGCCCGTGCCGCAAACAGGCGCAGGAGTGCGGCACGGGTGCGCCCCGCGGCGTGTCGAAGAACGGGCACCGTACGACGGCCAGCCCCCACCACCCCGCCTAGGCCGACCCTGTATCGGCGTGGCATCCGACGTGCCGGAGACGGGAGGTTGCGGCGAGCGGATTCCGCAGTCGAGACGGTGCGGAATCCGCAGCGGCAACGCGGATGCGGTGGCGTGGCGCAGGCCCTCTCACTGGAGGCCTGACGGCACGCGCTTTGCGAAGGGTCTGTTCGCGGTCGCTCACTCGCGCCCATGCCTCGACACGTCCGTGAGGCGGAAAGAACGGCGACGCCATGAACTCCACCTCTCCGATGCTCGTGCACCGGCACCGGCAACCTGACCGAGCGAAGATTGCCGATGGGGACGACTTCGAGGGGCTGGGGCTAGACGCCTTCGATCGGGTGTTCATCGACCTTCGTCTCGAAGACCTGCGCCAAAGCCACGGCGGCTCTCCCGTCGATACTCTTTTGGCGGCGGAGACGGTGAGCGACTCCGTGGCGCTCGTCGATTTCTGGCTGCAGCAGGGCAGGCGCGCCGGGCGCAATACAAGGAATGCGAAGCCATGCGTTGTGGCCGTCTAAACGCGGGAAGGTTGGGGTCGGCCGTGCTCTTCGCGACGACGCTCTCGTGGGGACAGTCGCTGGCGCCTACGGCTGCGACTCCCCCGCCCGAGCCGGGCATGCAGTCGGAGAGGGCGACCCGTGGAACGCGTGTGACGCTGCAAGACGCGGTCGCCCAAGCACTGTCGAAGAACCCCACCTACGCGACCGCGTTGCTCGAGATCCATCGGGCCGAGGCGGTCGTGCGGGAGACGAAGGCGGCGTGGTTGCCGACTCTCTACGGCAACGGCGGCTTCACCCACCTCGACGGGAATCGGGTGACCCAGGGCGTCGTCGTCGAATCGCAAAATGAGCTCTCGGCGAACCTCACGCTGACCGTGCCTCTCGTCATGACGAGACAATGGATGACCACGCAAGAGTCAAGGCTCAGCGCGGACGCGACCGCGGCCACGAGCGCGGACGTGCGGCGCACGGTCGCGTACGCCGTAGGGCAGGCCTATCTCGCGGTGTATGCGCAAAAGTTCGTCATCGAGGTAGACGAGACAGCAAGGGACAATGCGAAGGGGCACGCCGCCTACGCGCACCAGCGGTACGCGGGGGGCGTCGGCAACCGTCTCGATGAGGTGCGCGCAAGGCAAGAAGTGGCGACCGACGACGCGCTCGTCCAGCAGGCCAATGCGCAGCTGGTTGCAGCGGAGGAAGCGCTCGGCATCCTCGTGGGGGCGGAGGGGCCGCTCGATACCGCGGAGGACGCAAACCTCGCCGCCCCCCCAAGCCTCAACGATGGCCTCAGCGACGCGGCACACCGCACCGATGTGCTCGCCCTCGACGCCCGCCTTAAGGCCGCCAAGAAGACGGTTCAGGACAATTGGTCGGATTACGCGCCGTCCCTCGTCGGCGTCGCCGAGCCTTTCTATCAGAACCCGCCCATCATCCCCTCCATGCCGATACACGGCTACGCGCTCGAGCTACTCCTGACCGTACCTTTCTACGACGGCGGGCTTCGGTACGGTCAGCACAAGGAACGAGAAGCTCTGCAGGACGAGGCGAAGGTGGCGGACGATGCGGGTCTACGACAGGCCCGCTCCGACGTAAGGACGGCTTTCGAGGCGATGCAGCGCGCTGACGATGCGCTTCGCTCATCGCGCGACGCTGCCGCGCTCGCCCACCAGGCACTCGATCTTGCGAACATCGCGTACCGAGGCGGGGCCGTGACGAACATCGAAGTCATCGACGCGGAGCAACAGGCCCGCGACGCCGCGACGCAGGCCGAGGTGGGCGCCGACACGGCCCGCCAGGCACGCCTCACGATGCTCACAGCGACCGGCCGTTTCCCCTGAACCCCCGGAATCCCCAGCACAGACCGCTCACTGAACAAATCCTTGGCAGACCCTAGCGAGCTCACCCATGTGGATCGTCCGCCTCGCGCTCCGGCGCCCCTACACCTTCGTCGTCATGGCGATGCTCATCGCGATTGCGGGGGTCTACTCGATCCTCCAGATGCCCACCGATATTCTGCCGGAGGTCGACATCCCAGTCATCGCAGTGGTCTGGCAATATACCGGATTGCCGCCGGACGAGATGGAGCAACGCTTCACCGGCAACTTCGAGCGCGCCCTCACGACCACCGTAAACGGCATCGAGCACATCGAGAGCCAGTCCCTGTTCGGCGTGTCGGTCACCAAGGTCTTCTTCCATCCGGGGACGAAGATCGAGATGGCGAACGCGCAAGTCACGGCGATTTCTCAGACTTTGCTCAAGCAGTTCCCCACGGGTTCCACCCCGCCGCTCGTCGTCAACTACAGCGCGTCCAATGTCCCCATCCTTCAGGGCTCCGCGCACTCCGAGACGATGAGCGAGCAGCAGCTCTTCGATGTCGCGGCCAACTTTCTGCGGACCGGCCTGGCCACCGTTCAGGGGGCGCAGATGCCGTGGCCTTACGGGGGCAAGATGAGGCAGGTGATGATCGACATCGACCTACCCCGGTTGTACGCGCTCGGGCTGTCGCCCAACGACATCAGCAACGCGGTCCAGGCCCAGAATCTCGTACTCCCGTCGGGGACCGCAAAGATCGGCCCCCAGGAGCTGCTCTTTCGCCCGAACACCAGCCCGATTTCTGCCCTGGACCTCGCGAGCCTGCCGATCAAAAGCGTGAATGGCGCCAACGTCCGAATAGGAGACGTCGCCAGCGTGCGGGACGGCTTCGCGCCGCAGACAAGCCTCGTCCGCGCAAACGGTCGAAGGGGGGTGCTCATGACGCTGCTCAAGAGCGAGGGAGCATCGACGCTCGACATCGTCAAACGCGTTCGGGCTGTGTTGCCGAGCGTCCTGGCGACCCTCTCGCCCGAATTCAAGACGGATCTCTTGTTCGACCAGTCGCTCTACGTTCGGGCGGCGGTCGAAGGAGTGGTCAAAGAAGCCGGCATCGCCGCGGCGCTGACCGCGCTCATGATTCTCCTCTTTCTGGGGAGCTGGCGGAGCACCCTCATCGTGGTCACCTCCATCCCGCTGTCGATTCTGGTTTCGATCATCGTGCTGGCCTGCATTGGCGAAAGCCTGAACCTCATGACCCTCGGGGGTCTGTCTCTGGCCGTCGGAATCCTGGTCGACGATGCAACTGTCGAAATCGAGAACGTGCACCGCAATATGGCGATGAAAAAGCCACTCGTGCGGGCCATCCTCGACGGAGCACAGCAGATCGCCGTGCCTGCGCTTGTGGCGACCCTGTGCATCTGCATCGTCTTCACCCCGGTCGCGTTCATCTCGGGAGCTGCGCGTTCACTCTTCACGCCACTGGGAATGGCCGTCGTGTTTGCGATGCTCATGTCGTACTTCCTTTCGCGCACCCTAGTGCCCACGATGGTGCACTACCTGCTTGGACCAGAAATGGATCTCTACTCTGGCGATCCGCAGCGATCCGCGCGGCGAGGAGATGTCGTCTGGCGCGTCCACCAGCGGTTCAACAAGCACTTCGAACACGTCCGGCACCTCTACGGCGGCTACCTCGATTGGGCGCTCGATAACAAGCGGATGGTCACCCTCGGTTTCGCTGCGTTCGTGCTCCTCTCGCTCGTGGCACTTTTCCCAAATCTCGGCCGAGACTTCTTTCCGTCGGTCGACGCCGGACAGATTCGTTTTCATGTGCGAGGCAACTCAGGCACCCGCATCGAAACAACGGAGCAGCTGTTCGAGCGAGTCGAGGACGAGATCCATGCCGTCGTCCCCAAGGACGAGATCGCGACGCTCATCGACAACATCGGCATACCGAACAGCGGCATAAACCTCGCGTTGGGGGATCCGTCGATGATCTCTTCTGCAGACGGGGAGGTACTCCTCCAACTGAGCGAGAAGCATCATCCCACGGCAACGTACGTCAAGGAGCTGCGCAGGCGTTTTGCGCTCGACTTTCCGTCGACCGAGTTCTTCTTCCTTGCGGCGGACATCACGACACAGGTGCTCAACTTCGGACTGACGGCGCCCATCGACGTCCAGATTGCCGGTCCGCTCACGAACAACGCGAAGGACTACGGGATCGCAAAGAGGCTGCGCGATCAGATCGCGCATGTCCGCGGAGCCGTCGACGTGCATCTCGCGCAGGTCGTCGACCAGCCTGAGATTCGCATGAACATCGACCGGGAGGAGGCGATCGAACAAGGACTCACGCAGCGGGACGTCGCGAGCGATGCGCTCGTGTCCATGAGCTCGAGCGGACAAGTGGCGCCCAACTTCTGGCTCGATACTTCGAAAGGCGTCCAGTACCTCGTCGCGGTGCAGACGCCTCAATACAAGGTCGACTCGTTCGACGCGGTCCGGCAAACGCCCGTGCACGTGCCGCGGGCAAAGGAGCCTGAGATGCTTGGCAACCTCACGACGCTCGAACGCGACATCACGCCCGTGAACGTGACGCATTACAACATCCTTTCGACGTTCGACGTTCAGGCCAACGTCCAGGGCTCGGATCTCGGCAGCGTGTCCGACGCGGTCGATCGGCTGCTCGGCGAAGCCAGGCGGTCGCTTCCGCGCGGCACGTCTATCGTGGTGCGAGGACAAGTCGAGAGCATGAACGCCAGCTTTCGTGGGCTCTCGTATGGAATCGTTGCCGCCGTCGCGCTCGTCTACTTCCTCATGGTCGTCAACTTCCAGTCCTGGCTTGACCCGGTGATTATCTTGTCGGCGCTTCCCGGGGCACTCGCGGGGATTGTGTGGATGCTCTTCGCTACGGGTACGACGCTCTCGGTGCCGGCGCTGATGGGGGCCATCATGAGCATCGGGGTCGCAACATCGAACAGCATCCTCATGGTCACCTTCGCAAACGATCAGAGGAAGACCGGCGCCGATGCGCGACAGGCCGCGTGGCTCGCCGGCATCACGCGACTCCGTCCGGTCATGATGACGGCCCTCGCGATGATCATCGGCATGCTCCCGATGTCCCTTGGCCTGGGAGAAGGCGGTGAGCAGAACGCGCCGCTCGGCAGGGCTGTGATTGGCGGCCTCTCTGTCGCGACGCTCACAACTCTCCTTTTCGTGCCCGTCGTCTACAGTGCGTGGCGCAAACCGTCGCCCCGCGGAGCGGATCGGGCAGGACTGGAGGCTTGAATGAACCCGCAAGATTCGTCGGAAATGAGCGATGAACACGCTGAGGCGGCGGCGTTCGACCCGGCTCCCTTTCGGCCTACGAAAAAGGGGCTGAGGTGGTCCGCGGTCGCGGCGGCAGGCGTCTTCCTGAGTCTCGTGGTCTTGGGGGTCACGCCGCGAGTGACCCATCGGTCGGCGATGGCCGCAGAGGCCCGTGCCTTGGAACGGGAGCCTGCACGCGTATCCGTGGTCCGCGCGGAACGGTCGCTCGACGCTTCGGCTCTCGCTTTGCCGGGCTCGGTGCTTCCCCTCCAGGAAACCCACGTTTACGCGCGGGCGAACGGCTATGTTCGTCGTTGGCTGGTCGACATCGGGGACCACGTCAAAAAGGGGCAGGTGCTCGTCGCGCTCGATGTTCCGGATATCGACGAAGAGCTCCGGCAAGCGCAAGCCGTAGCCATGCAGGCGCGCGCGGGAATTGCACAGGCCAAAACTCAGCTTGAGCTAGCGCGAACGACCAACGCGCGATATGGGGCCCTGGGGCCGTCGGGCGTCGTGACCCAGCAAGAGGTCGACCAGTATCAGGCCGGCTACGATGCTCAGCAGTCGAACGTCGTGGCGGCCGAGGCGGCTCACGGCAGTGCTCTGGCCAACGTACAGCGGCTCCGAGACCTGAAAGACTTCGGCGTCATCGTCGCCCCCTTCGATGGCGTGGTGACCCAGCGAACGGCGGAGGTCGGGCAACTGGTGACGGCCGGCACGAGTATGGGGCGGCCGCTCTTCAATGTCGCCGAAGTCGATACGGTCCGCGTCTTTGTCAACGTGCCGCAGCTTTATGCCACAGATATCCAGGTGGGCATGGTCGCCCCGACGACCGTGCGCGAGCGGCCTGGAAGGACGTTCGACGGAAAGGTAGCCCGCACCGCCGACGAGCTCGACGTGGACACCCGGACTCTCCTCACGGAGGTCGATATTCCGAACCCCGACGGCGCACTCATGGCGGGCATGTACGGCCAGATTACGTTCGACATGACGGGGCATCATCAGCTCCTCGTCGTGCCGGCGACAGCCGTTCTCATCGACGCACAAGGGACACGCGCGGCGCTCGTGCGCGGGGGCACCCTCTCCTGGCGCAAGGTCGAGATCGAGCGGGATCTCGGGGACAAGCTGGCCATCTCGACAGGGCTCGCGGAGGGGGACATGCTCGTCGCAGCGCCCAGCGATCGCCTGGTTGAAGGGATGCGCGTCCGCGCGGAGGACACTCGGTCTGCCCAGCCGCCCATCGCCGAGGCGTCAAAAGTGCCTTGACACTCCGAGTCCGTCGAGCCGCGCCAACCGCCTCTCCCACGCTCGCAGGCCCTCGTGGAAAAGCGTTCGTATGTCGCGCGATTCGACTTCCTCGGGTGAAAGCGGGTTTCGTGCCGCGCCCTTCATGCGGGGTGGACTGTTCTGAGCGTGCAACCGCGGCAGCTTTCGCATACCGTCGCGCCAGCTTCTTCGGATCTCGTCTTGTCAACCCACACGCGGCAGGAACTGGCGCAGATACGGGCCATCGCCGACGGCCTGTCCGTCGGCGTGTTGGTCTTGAGCGCACCGAACGGGGCCTTTGCGTACGCGAACCGCGTGTTCACCGAGATCCTCGGCATGCCACCGAATACCGAAATACAGGCCGGGGCGTTCGCGCGGTCATACGGTCTTCACAGGCCTGACGGGACGCTCTATCCGGAAGACCAGCTCCTCTTCGTCCGTGTTCTTCGTGAGAAGGCAGACGTGATCGTCGACGACCTCGTCGTTCATCGACTCGACGGCAAGAAGGTCTTCCTTCGCGCCCTGGCGCGGCCGCTTTTCGACGAAGGAGCCGTCTCGCACGTGGTCATCAGTCTCAGCGACATGACGAACGAGGTCGAGGCACGCGCACGAGCCAAGCTCGCGGAGGGACACCTCGACCACTTGCTCGCGCGTGCTCCGCTTATCCTCTTCGCGTTCGATCGGAACGGGATCGTCACCCTCTCGGAAGGGCGCGGCCTCTCGGCCATGGGCTTCGCTCCGAAGGAGCTCCTCGGCCGCTCGGTCTTCGAGCTGTACGCGAACGACCCGCTCTCCCTCGCGAACGCGGATCGGGTTCTCGCCGGGGAGGAGTTCACCGTCGAGAGTAACCTCGGCGCCGTCGCGCTTGAGACTACTTTCACGCCGGTGCGCAGTGAGGCGGGCGAATTGCAAGGCGCGATCGGACTCTCCATCGACGTCACCGAGCGGGTCAAGATGCAGAGCCGACTCATCCAAGCTGAGCGTCTCGCGTCGATGGGGACCCTCGCAGCGACCGTGGCCCACGAGATCAACAACCCGCTCACCTACGTCCTGGCAAACCTCGACCTCGCCGCGGCGGACTTGGCCGATCCCCTGACGACCGTACCAAAGGCACGGGAGCTCGCTGAGTGGGTGACCTTGGCCCGGGAGGGAGCGCGCCGTGTGGCGCGCATCGTCCGCGGCCTCAAGGCCTTCTCGCGGCAGGACGACCATCGCGCGGAGCCCACCGATGTCCGGGTCGTGCTCGATCGTGCGATCGACATGGCCGACAATACGATTCGACACCGCGCACGACTGGTGCGGAGTGTGAGCAATGTGCCATTGGTCTTCGCAAACGAACTTCGTCTCAACCAGGTGTTCGTAAACCTGCTGTTGAACGCCGCCCAAGCCATCCCTGAAGGGCACCGCGACTCGAACGAGATCCGCGTCCGGGCGTGGTTCGAGGAGAGAAACAGCGCGGTCATCGTCGAGGTCGAGGACACCGGTACGGGAATGACACCCGACGTGAGGGCACGCATCTTCGAGCCGTTCTTCACCACAAAGCCGATAGGCACCGGGACCGGCCTCGGTCTCTCGATCTGCTACGGCATCGTTCACGGGCTTGGGGGTACCATCGACGTCGAGAGTCGCCCCGGCGACGGGACGACCTTCCGCGTGCACCTTCCTGCGAGCGGGCGGGCGCGTAAGACCGACGAGATCCGGCCCCCCGGTGGTGTTGCGCTTCGCCGCGGTCGCCTTCTCATCGTCGATGATGACGAGAGAGTGGCGCGCACGTTGGCGATGACCCTGCTCTCCGATCATGACGTCGAGATATCCGTCGACCCACGTGCGGCCGTCAACCGCGTCCTCCGAGGAGAGCCCTTCGATATAATTTTCTGCGACCTCATGATGCCCGCGATGACGGGAATGGATCTGCACGCACTCATCGCCGGAGAAATGCCCGAGCAGGCAGCGCGGATCGTGTTCGTCACCGGGGGCGCGTTCACTCCGGCCGCACGCAACTTCGTCGCCAGCGTCCCGAACACGGTCCTCGAGAAGCCGTTCGACAGGAAAGCGCTCGACGCAGTCCTCGCGCGCCACTTGCGTCGCTCGACCTCGTCCTGAGAGCCTCACGCCGAGTGGCAAGTGCTTGCGTCGACGACCTTTGGGCAGTCGGGTACGGCGGCGGAATATGGCCCTTCAGGCCCGCCCGTCGGGCGTCTCGACGGCCATGTGATCAGAGATGCCCCGCCCCGAAGCGCCCCGGACTGCTGCACGCGCCGACGTCTGCCGGCAACGGACCGTCGACGCCGGTGCCGCTGGTTGGCCGAATCGTACGGTTCGCGACCGCGGCGCGCGATACGGCATGGACGCAGATCCGACCCCTGTGCGCCACGGCGGCGGGGAGCACGGCAATCGCCGACACGCTCGGGCTGGAGTCGTGCCCGCAGGTCATCCTCAACGCGGAAAAGACGACCAATCCGACCGCCGCCGACAGCGCACTGCGCGCGGTCGGAGCCGTGAAGGCTGGGCTCGCCGATTCGTCTGCGATTCCGGCGAGCGATCCGGTCGGCGCTGCGTTTCTCGTACTGACGGCAGTCGCGAAGGATGCCGAGAGCAGGCTTGCCGCCGTGCTCGGTCCCGAAGACGCGCGCTCCGCCGCGAAGACGCACCTCCACCGTGCCGCCAGGCGATGCCGGAAAGCGATCACGCCGGTGTCGCGACGGGCGAGAGGGCGGGGCGCTTCCACGCAAGGACGCGACTCTCGACGTACACCCACGAAAGATGCGAGAGGAGAAGGGTCGCGGCGAGCTGGAGGAGAACCCATCCGGCGCCGGACGGAAGAAGATCCGTGGGGAGGCGCAGGAGGCGCCCTGCAGCTTCACGAGAGGGCGTCAGGTAATGGTAAACGTAGAAGCCATAGCTTCGCCGGCCGAGCCACGTGAGCGCCCCCGTTTCGAGGCATGCGACGACCCCGCTCGCGGGATACCGGACGACGAAGCAGACCCACGACGCGGCGAATACCCAACCCGCGAGGTTCAAGTATGCAGGCGACTCGTCGCCCGTGTTCTGGATCCAGCTCGCGGCGCAAACGGCCCCGAGCGCGCCTGTGGACGCGACGACGGTGACGGGATGGGAGAGCCAGCGGCTCAGCGCCGCGTTCGGTCCAACAATCACGGCGTACCCGCCCGCCGCCATGAACGCAAAGCTCGGAGGGGGCATGAGGACCGCGCCCACGTGGAAGAGCTTCGTGATCCCCACATAAGCGGCGCACACCCAGAACGCTCCAGCAAGAATCGCCCCATGCCGCGAGGAAGGCGAAAAGATGAGGATCGGTGCAGCGAGGAGGTAGAACTGCTCCTCGATCGCGAGCGTCCAGAAGTGCGTGATGGCTCCCCAGCGATGACTGACGAACGCGATGTAGAAGTTCTGGGTATACGTGGCGTAGAACGCGAACTCGGCGAGGCCGAGCCGGCCGAGCGCCAACGCCGAGAACACGACCAGGTAATAAATTGGGAAGATTCGGAGAGCGCGGTTCCGCCAGAACCCGAGCAGCGCGTCGATGAGGGCACGGCTCGAATGACCATCCTCGGCAGCACGACGCGACCTGTGCAAAATCTGTACGATCAGATAGCCGCTCAGGCAAAAGAACGTCCACACCCCGACGCTCCCGAGCCCGAAGCCTCGTCGCTGCACCTTGTGCTCGAAAAAGACGAGCAAGGCCGAGAGCGCTCTCAGCCCGTCGAACCCGCGAATTCGCTTCATCGGCGGTGCCCCTCTGCATCGACGAAGGAAGCTCCCCCTCATGCATGAGGGAGTGCCATCGCCTCCCGATGAGGCTACTCCCGTTCACCGGCGTTGTTCCATCCTCATTTCGCTGCAACGGATGTTCGCGTGGCGACGCGACTGGTGTCGTCCGTCATGGGCTCCAGCGCGCCGAAAGACGCCCGTGCACGCCTTTTCGGCGAACGCGGCCCCCGGGCTTCCCATATCGGCGGGAAATCGCGTCTTTTCATGCAGCTCCAGGATAGTCACGATGCAGGCCACCAGGCTACCGGCAAACGGACGACCTTCCCGTCGCTGGGGCGCACGGCGGGCACCGGCGTTTGCTGGCGGAGCCCTTGGTGAGGGCCTGTGGCGTTGAAGTAGCGGATCGACTCGGCGTCCACGCGCTGCAAGTGCCGGACAGACGCTCAAACGTCGACGCGAACGCCACGCCGTCGCGGCCGAATGTCCCACGGGGCACACGAAGCCGTAGCGAAGCGAATGGCCACTAAAGGCCTTTGGGGCGGAGAAATCCGATGATGGCAACAGGAAAAGAACGTGAGCGTCAGTCGGACGTGACCCGAAGCGTCCCATGGCATTCTCAGGGATCTACACCGAGGTCACGCCGCCCTCGCGCCTCGCATGGACGCACACCGAGTCCGCGGTCCCATCGCCCGCCGCTCATGCCGGGATCGCCTATCCTTCGAGCCGTGACCCCGCTCACGCGCGCGCTCCACCGCCACGTCGCCGACGCCGCCCGCGTCGACCTCTTTTACGCGCCCCTGGCGCACGGCGTCGAACAGCAGCTCACGCGCGCAACGACGCGGCCGCTCGTCCTCGGCATCCAGGGACCGCAGGGGAGCGGCAAATCCACGCTCGCGACGGCCCTCACGCAGGCCTTTGTGGACGTCGGAGCCCGCAGCGTTTCGGTGTCGATCGACGACTTCTACCTCCCCTACGCCGAGCAGTGCGCCCTCGCCGCACGCTGGGCGGGAAACCGCTATCTCGAGCACCGCGGCGGCCCAGGAACGCACGACGTCGAGCTCGGGACCCGCGTCCTCGGCGAGCTGTGCGCGCTCGGGCCGGGCATGTCGACGCGCATCCTGCTCTACGACAAGTCGGCGCAGGCCGGCCGGGGCGATCGCGCGCCCGAGAATCAGTGGAAGCGCGCCGACGGACCTATCGACCTCGTGATCTTCGAAGGCTGGATGCTCGGCTTCTCGCCCCTGATGGACGAAGAGCTCGCGTCCACGCATGACGCGGCGCTCCCGGTGGTGAACGAACTCCTGCGCCCTTACGCGGCATGGACCCGCGCGCTCGATGCCTTCGTGCACCTCGACGTCGAGAAACTCGAGACCATCGTCGGCTGGCGCGTCGGCGCGGAGCGCCAACGGCGGGAGCGCGGCGAGCAAGCGCTCAGCGACGACGACGCACGGGACTACATCGAGCGCTTTCTACCTATCTATGCGGCATACGTACCGCGACTCCACGCCCACCCGCCGTGCGACGACTTCGAACACATCGTGCTCGGAGCCGATCGGATGCCCATCGCCACCCAGTGCGACCGGTAGGGCTCTCTCGGCAGCTTGCCTATGGGTCGAACTGCTCCGTCTTGCCGGGGAGCGCTTCGCTCGGAGGCGCGTACCTCTCCCAGCCCTCTGCGCCCTCGACCAGCCATGCCCAGTCGCGTCTCATCGACTGTACTGCGCGCTCCGAGAGGGCGTGCACCTGCGTTGGGGCGATGTTGAGCCGCGCGTGCGCTCTCTCCCGCGCCACCTTTCGAGCGGCAGCGCGCATCGAGGGCTCGCAGCCGCTCGTCGTGCAGAGGAAAAGCGCACGCTCGCCGCCGCCCGCGACCCATTCGCCCGCGAACGCGAGCGCGGATCGTGGATCGTGGGCCGAGTCGCCGACCACGATCCGGCGGTAGGTCTGCGGATCGCGACGCGCGACGAGCGCAACCTGGCTGCCACCCATCGAGAAGCCCGCGAGCACCAAGGATCGCGTGTCCTCGACCCAGGGGCCGAAGGTCTTCTTCGTCGCGGCGACGGCGCGAGCGATGCGCTGGTTCGTGTCGGAAGCGTTCCTCCATCCGAGCCGCGATTCGTTCCCGCCCCAGCCGCGCGGGCAGATCACGAAGGGGTACGCCTCCGTGATGCCGCGCCACGCGGGACACGCGCGCTCGGGCTTCTCGCTTCCGCCGTGGAGCGCGATCATGATTGGCCGCGGCTCGCGCGCGTCGAGGGGCACGGAGACGACGCCGACGTTGTCCTTGCCATCGAGCAGCTCGAGCTGCTCGGGAAACCCGCCGAGCGGCGCGCGCTCGCCCGCGTTCCCGGCGGCGCCTGCATCCGGCGCTTGCACGTCGCTCCCGTCGCTCGCATTGCTCGCATCGGTGACGACGAGCCGCGGCCGCGACCAATCGCCGGGCAGGGTCGTTCGTTCGGCCGGCGCGTGAGGAGCACACGCCACCGCAAGGAGCACGAGTCCGATGGCCGCCAGGTATTCGATCCGCTCCGCGGCGCGCACGTCCTACAGCCCCATGGGCATCTTCCCCCGGATCCCCCAGAAACTCAAAGCGCATCGTGTCGCGAGAGGACGTCGTGGCCACGGGCATGGAGGCGATCGCGAACTTCCGCGGTGGATCGGTCGCGCCACGCGCGATTCTCGCATGTGCGTTGCGCGACCGCGGCGCAACGGACTATCGAACCAGCGCCGCAATCTCCGCGTAGTCCCCATCCTCAACCTCCCCCTCGATGAAGCATCGCACGTGTCCTTCCGGATCGACGAGCGCATGCTCGGGCAACTCCGGCGCGCTCTTCATGCGTAGACTCGTCATCCACGCGTTCCGCGCTCGCCCATCGGGCAACCACAGCGTGCTCCGCAACCCGTCGGCGGGCTGCCGCTCGAGAAACGCGTCCAGCTGCCGCGCATCATCGTCCAGGGACACGAAGACGAGCGAGATGGGCGACTGCGCGCTCGCCAGCCGATCGCGCCAGCCGACCAGCCGCGGGATCTCCTCTTTGCACGGCTTGCACCACGCCGCCCAGAAGTTGATCCATGTCCACCGCCCGCGCCGCGGGGGCAGCGTTCCGCCGAGCACAGGCGCTCCCGCCGCCTCGGCGTGCGAGGTCGCCACCTTGGAGAGCGTCCGTCCCTGGGCGTTGCCATCCCCCCCGCACAGCCCGTGGGCACGTGGAGCCCACGCGGGAGCCGCTGTCGCCTGCGCGTCGGGCGCGCCTGGGGCCGCCGTCGGCATGCTGCCGGTCGCGATCACCTGCTCCGCGCGCTCTACCGTCGCCTCCGGTGCCCCCTTGTCGCAGGCGACAGCGCCCGTCGCGCACGCGAATGACCGCAGTGCGAGCGCTGCCAAGCTCCGGGTCGTCCCGCTCAGAGTCTGCAATCGACCCACGATACGAAGGCGCTCCGGTTGATCGCTTCGGGCGTGCAGCGCCTGTCCGAGTGCGAGTTGGGCCATTCGCAATAGGTCTTGTCGAATTGGGCGAACTCGCTGCCGAGCCACAGCAGGCCGACCTGCTTGTCGAGCTCGGGGTCCTGGGTCGCGTCTTTCAGATGGATCATGACGGAGTTCGCGCGCCTGTGGGAAAGCGCCCTGTTGCCCTCCGTCGTCCCGTCCTTCGACGCGCGGGCAACCACGAAAAAGTAGCGCGCGCCCTTGCGATCGTTCCAGCGCCCATCGAGAAGCTTTCGAGCCGCGTCGTCGAGGACGTCCGAGCCTTCCTCGAAGAGAATGACGGCGCCCCGCTCCTTGAGCGGCGCGAAGAGCTCGTTGAAGTCGGGTCCGCTGATCGACGCAAAGGTCTTGACGTCCGCAGGCTGGCACCCGCGACGCTGCTCGGTGCCGACGAGCCCACACGCGTTGATCACGCGCTGCAGGACCTCCTTGAAGGCCGGCGTGCAGTAGGCCACCTCGGCGTCGTCGGCGACGGCGACCTGCGCGCGCGCCGACTCCTCCGGATGCTCGAGCCGATCCTTGGCCCCGTGCACCATCGCGCCGACAGCACCGGTAACGACGAGCACCAGCGCGGTCGCAACGGCCACCGCCGCGACCGCCGCCCGGTTCGGCCCCCCGTCGAGGAATGCGCGCGCCTTCGCCAAAGGATTCGGTGGGATCACGGCAGCACCTCGGGGGCGAGCTGGGCCAGGGTGTACCTCATTCCGAGGTCCGTATCCTCGTCGCAGATGCGCTGGTCGCCGAGGAACATCTGCGGCGTCGAGATGGCGATATGGTTGTTCGCGGCAAAGTGAAGGTGCTGGTTGAGGCGCGTCGCGGCGGCGGGGCTGACGGCGCAAGCCGACACGGTGTCGCCCCAGCGCTCGGTGATCTTCGCGAGCAGGGCCTGGCTTCCTTGCTTGCCAGCCTCTTTGAGCACGTCCTGCCGATCATAAGACCACTCGAGGATGGCCCTGGCCTTTTCGTCACCGCCGCACAAGACGGCCTTGGCCATCAAGCACGCTCCCGGGTGCAAGGCGCGATCGAGCATCCAGTTGCACTCGCTGTCGAGCGGGAACATCACCAGGGTCACGTTGAGTCGCTCGAAGACCCCCTCGTCGACGAGCCGATCGTGAAACGACCGGCACGTGGGGCAGAGCGGGTCTTCGAAGAGCACGACGCCGCGGGTCGGGTGAGTGGTCGGAAGCTTGAGCAGGCTGTTGTGAGGCTCGCCCGTGACCGCGAGCTTGCCGCACTTGGTGAGAAAGGGCCGGTAGTCCGGCAAGCTCCCCGCATACGCGACCGCGGGCAGGGCGGTGGCGACGCCGAGCCCGGCGAGCCAGAGCGCGGCGTGCACCCAACCCCCGCGGCGGACCCCACCGCCGGTCGGCGCGAGCAAGCGTCGCTCGCGGTCTTCCGCACGCCACGCGAGCGCGGCGCACACCGAAAGGACGAGGGACGACACGTAGATCCCCACGCACAGCTTGCAGAACCCGTGCAGGTGCAAGACCGTGACGAGCAACATCGCGATCGACGCGCCGAGAGGCGCGAGAGACGCCGCGGCGAAGAACGCGTGCGCCCCGCGGGCGACGTGCAGCCGCGCCAGTGCCAGGTACAGCCCGAAGGCGACGAAGAAGGCGAACGCTCCCATCGCAAAGAGCGAGATCGGCACTCCGCCCCAGAACGTCGCGCGCAAGACCGCCGAGTACGCGCTGAAGAGGGCCGCCTTGCAGGGATTGTCGCCGTCGCTCGAAGCGGGCAGCCCCGGGATGAAGCTGCAGTGAACGGCGTGCACCCGCCGATCGAGTTGCTCGGCGTAGTCGTAGGTGGAGTACGCCGCGAAGACGAGGCCGAGCGCTGCGGCGATTGCCGCGACGAGGGCGAACGTCGTCGCGGAGAGCTGCCTCATATCCGCCATCATACGCCGCATCCAAGGCGGGTCTTGGTATTAGGTCACCGGCGCGGAGAGGCGCCCGGCGGCGGGGCCCGATCGCGCTCGCGTCAGAGCGATGCGATCATGCGGCTCTTGGCGCCGGACTCAGCTCAAGCACTTGTGCTTGAGAGGACGCGGCGCCACACGAGCGCCCGCCAGTCGCCACGCTCGTACACCTCAGGCTGCTCCTCACCAAGCAGCGAAGCATAGCGCACGCTCACCTGCGGCACGTCGGTCGAGACAAGGCCCGACAGGACCAGCGTCGCGCCAGGGGCCAAGCACGCCACGAGCGCGTCCGCGAACTCGAGGAGGACCGCACGCAGAATGTTGGCCACGACGAGATCGAACGGACCGCGGATGCCCTCGAGCGTCCGCGAATGGCGAATCCGATCGTCGACGCAGTTGGCGCGCGCGTTGCGCTCGCCGTGCGCGCCCGCAGCGGCATCGATCTCGACGGCGTCGACGACAGCCCTGAGCTTGGCCGCGCCGATGGCCAAGATTCCCGACCCGCTACCGAAGTCCAACATTCGCCAGGGCCCGGAGCGCCGGGCGAGCGCGGCTATCGCCTGAAGACAGAGCTGCGTCGTTTCGTGCATGCCGTCCCCGAACCCGGGGCCAGGGTCGATGACGAGCCGGACCTCGTCGCCCTCGTCCGCGCCCAGCGTCGGGACAATTCTCCAATGCGGGGCGACGACGATGCCAACCCCGTCTGGACGAGCCATCTCCACGACCTATCACAGCCTGAATGCGCGGCGCTTCCAGAGCGGCACAGCGGTCGCGGCGTCCCCGCCGTGGTTCGAAGCGTACGAGCACGAGGGCAGAGCGTCTCACGTGGAGCCGGCACAAGGCTGCGTCATTCTAAGCAGCGAAGGGCCTCGAGGGTGTTCCTCGGGCCAACGATCGGTCGAGCCGGCCAGCGCGCTCGACTCCACCTCGCGCGAGGGCGTTTTCGCTCGTTGCTCGGAGAAAAGCGCCTCGCCGCACTTGCCGGTCGACATGGCAGGAAGCGAAAACCGCGTCCGCCGACGAAGAGACCGGGAAACCGCCTCGGTCACATAAAAACCTTTGGGGGTCTCATCCTCTCACTTCGCTGCGTCCGCGAAGTAGTGCTCCTCCGCGAGGTCGGCGAGCAGCCCCGGATGCGTCGGCTCCCACTTCAGGAGCGCCCGCGTCCGCGCGCTGGACGTCGGGTTGCTAACCTGCGCGAAGTGCGCCATGCCGCCGAGGTATTTCGGAGCTTCGTCGGCGGAGACGCTCTTCGCCGGAACGCCGACCCCCTTGCCGATGGCTTCGGCGATCGCACGGAACAAGACGCCCTCGTCGGCGACGCCGTGAAGGCGCGTGCCGGAGGGCGCCGATTCGAGGGCGAGCCGATAGAGCCTCGCGGCGTCGAGCGTGTGGACGGCAGGCCAGACGTTTGCGCCATCGCCGATGTAGACCGAGGAGCCGTTCTTGCGCGCCGCGGCGACGAACATCGGCACGAAGCCGTGGTGATCGAGCGAGCTGTGCACGGTCGGTGGGAGGCGAACGACCGAGGACCGCACGCCACGCTCAGCCAGGGCGATGACGGCGTTCTCGCCGTCGACGCGCGGTCCCCCCGGCAGGACGTCTTGCTCCGTGCCGGTGCGCGTGACGCCGCCAAAGAGGGCGAGCTGCGCCGTCCCCGCCGTGTTCACGAAGGGCTTGTTCGAGCCGATGAGCGCCTCGCCGAGCGCCTGCACGACGCGGGTATCGTGCTCGGCGGCCTTCACGAAGCCGTCGGGCGTGCCGCCGAAGGCGAGGTCGTGCTTGTACCCGAGGTGGATGACGCCCTCGGCGGCCTTGGCGGCGGCGACCAGACCGGCGAGATCGTCGAGATCTCCGCGAACGACTTCGGCGCCCGCCTTTCTGAGCTTCTCGGCCGACGCCTCGGACCGCGCCAGGCCGGCGACCTTGTGCCCAGCGCCGATCAGCTCGGCGACGACCGGGAAACCGATGTGACCACTCGCTCCAGTGACGAAAACGCGCATGGGAACCTCCTGATAACAGAAACTGCAATGGGCGTAGCACCTGAGTGCAGCATATGCAATCACAACGACAGCTACTGAAATTGCTAGGATGAGATGCGATGGCGCGCTGGGAACCGAATGCGAGCGGACGGCTCACCGAAGCGGCGATGGAGCTCTTCGCCGAGCGCGGTTACGGCAAGACCACCGTCCTTGACATCGCTGCGCGCGCTGGCCTCACGGAGCGCACGTTCTTCAACTACTTCACGGACAAGAGGGAGGTGCTCTTCGCGGGCTCGGAGCATTTCGTCAAGCAAGTCGTCGACGCCGTGCGCGCCGCCCCGAAGTCGAGCGCGCCTCTCGACGCGGTGCTCTGGGCCTGCGAGTCGACCAGCGACTTCTTCGAGGAGCGACGCCCGTTCGCGCGCAAGCGGAGCGAGCTCATCGCGGCGCATCCCGAGCTAAAGGAGCGCGAGCTCGTCAAGATGATGTCGCTCGCGGCCGCGATGGCCGAGATCCTGAAGGAGCGCGGGACCTCGGCTTCGGCGGCGAGCCTGGCCGCCGAAGCGGGCCTCGCCGTCTTTCGAGTCGGCTTCGAGCAATGGGTGAAGGACACCAGGGACCGGAGCCTCGTCTTCCACTTGCGCGCCGCGCGTCGGCAGCTCGAAGCGGTCGTCGACCGAGCGAAGAAGGGCGCTCGGGCGGGGTGAGGTCAGCAATACTGCGAGAAACCCACGCGGACGATGCCGCGACGCCACAGACCCCGCCGCCTGCGCTTTGCGAATCATGTACCCACCGGGTGCCCGGGTCCCGAGCACCGTTTTCCGGCCGCCGTGATCGACTGCATCGGCACCCGCTCGCCCACGCGAAAATCGGTCGAATGTTCGGACTTCATGACCACTCCCTCGAAACCGGCTGGGTCACCGTCTCCCGCTGGTCAGGGACGGTGCCGACATGCTCTCACATTGCTCCCGATAAGGGAGCGATTTCGTGGAGGGATGCCCGTCCCTTGTTTATGGACGAGGTGGTTTGCAAAGCCCTCTCGTCCTGCTCGCAGGCGCGAGCGCGTGGCGGGTCGCGCTCGACCGGAGAGGCGGGCCGATCAGGGAGCGACGCACATCGAAAGGGGAGCCATGAACACGCAGCATTCCCAGCCGCCGTTGAACGGCGTGCAGACCTCTGGGCCGTTGCACCAACGGCTCACGCCAGGGATCGCGGGGGGTCCTGGATAGCCCGCGTCGAGGGGCCCCGTGTCAGCGACACACAGAACGGTGTAATTCAGTTCGTTTCCAGACGGAGCGTCGTCGCTCGCGGGGGCTGCGTCCGCCGTCTCGGGGCAGTCGCCAACGACGCACCTTCCGCCTTGGCAGCACGGTGCGTAGTCGATCTCCGTGGGGCAGCTACAGTCCGCGCCCACCCCCTCGACGGCGCCTGAGCCAATCGGAGTTTTCGCGACATCGGCGTTGAACTGGGCGAGGGCCCCGACGTTGATCGTCGAGTCGCCGCCGCAGATGCACTCGTCGCCACAATAATCGCCCGCGAATACCCTCGCGCAGTCCGCGTCGACGGTGCACGACTGATCGTAGTTGGACGCGAGAATCGTGCAGGCCGCAGCATCGAATGCGCCGACCGGGGAGCTCGCACCGCTGCTGCTCGTCGAGGTCGACGCATCGACCGCGGAGACGGTCGCCGAGGTCCCGGTGGCTGTGCCAGAGGAACGGCTCGCGCTGCTGGCTGTCGAAGCGCCGCACGCGGACGTGACAGAACACGGCCCCTTCGAGGCTGGGGGGTTCCCCGTGGTGTTCCCACCGCATGCACCGAGCGCCAAGGTAATCGACAGCGCCCGCGTCAGCCCCACCACCCGGCGCGACCGCATGGGACCAGCGACGGCAACGCCGGTGCCGATCCAGCCCCTGAGTCTGGCAGGCGTCTTCATACCCCTAATGTGCCTCATTGGGCCTCATCGCGCTCCGGCTGTCGCACGTTTCAAGGTGCGCAACGGGCGATCGGTTGCCGCAGCGCCGCGAATCGAGGAGACTCGATCTCCGTGGTGGTCAAGGAGACCTTCTTCGCCGTCGAGGTCGAGGACATGCAGCGGGCCGTCGCGTTTTACGTCAGCGCGCTCGGCGCCACGGTGGTGTTCTCGTCGGCGGGTTGGTCCTCGCTGCGTATCGCGGGCGTGCGCGTCGGCCTCGCTCTGAGTTCCGAGCGCATGGCGAGTACCGTGGGCTTGCACTTCGCGGTCAGCGACCTTGCGATGGCGCGCGCCGAGGTGGAACGCGCGGGTGGCTGCATCGTGTCGTCCGCGGTCGAGGTCGCGCCCGGTGTGGTCATCGTCCGATGTGACGACACCGAGGGCAACACCTTCACGCTGACGCAGAGTCAGCATTCCTCCGATCGCGATGGATAGGCATCGGACCTGTCGTAAGGGAAGCGCACAGACGGATCGCCGGCTCGCGCCGTGGTCGGCCTGGACGAAAAGTACCCAGGCTTCGGTGCCTCGCGAGGCCCCGGAGCTCACGAAGCAGCGCGGTCGCGATCCTGTGAGGCGCCGCCAAAGCGCACCGTCGCGGCGAGCCGGGCTTCTCATCACCGATGCGGATCCGGAAAAGACGGCAGCCCGGGGCCAAAGAACGCGCCGACTACCCGCCGGCCTGCACGGACGAGGGCGCCCCGAGCGTTGCTTCGCGCTCGGTCAGCCATATCCGCGTCGGCTCCACGCGAAGCCCGAGCCGTTCCAACCCGGGGATCACGATGTCACGAAGCGCGGTCACCGCAGACCTCCGCGTCGCGTGGAGCGACGGAATCCCGTGTTCGGGAGCGCCCTCGATCCGCTCGATCGGTCCTTCTTCCCACCAGCCGCCGAGTACGGGCTTCACGAGGGTGAGCAAGTTCGCCTCGATGGCCGCGCGCAAGGGGGCCGCCAGGCAGGCCAGGTAGATCCAGCCTGCACGCGCGTGGAGCACCTCGTCGGCCAAGAGGTCGCCGAGGCCCACACGCGCGGTGTGCGAGCGAGTCTCCGAAAGGCTGGCCTCGAGGAACGTCCAGGCGATCGCCTCGTTGACGCAGCAGACCGCGACCACGTGGTACGCCGCTCGCAGGCGCGGATCGGTCTGCGGCGGCGGCGGCTCGGGCGAGATCTCGCCGGGCCATGAAACCGCTGCGCCGAGATACCGCTCGGCGACGGCGCGGCACACCTCGCCATGACGAACCTCGTCGTGGACGGCGCGCGAAACAATCGAGAGCACCTCCGGGGGCGCCCCCGTTTCGAGGAGCTCGCGGCAAAGGACCGTGAAGCCCGACGCGACCTTGAGCTCCTCGTGGGCGCGGCGCTGCCAGGTCCGTCCGACTTCGAGACGCAGGGCCGCCGGCATCGCTTCGATACCAAAGGAACAGGCATGGGGTTGGCCATCGCCAAGGGCATTGTAGAAGCGCACGGCGGGCGCATCTGGGTGGAGA
>Ga0208691_1000007_pt1 | contig 56048 bp, 51 predicted proteins | sample June2015DPH_20_1_FD_184719 | JGI IMG/M metagenome (GOLD analysis project Ga0208691, IMG submission 184719) | Peatland microbial communities from SPRUCE experiment site at the Marcell Experimental Forest, Minnesota, USA - June2015DPH_20_10... | ecosystem: Environmental > Terrestrial > Soil >... | reverse complement strand
TGAGCTAAACTTAGATCAAAATAATGGTTATTTATCGTCTAATCAATCGGCTAACTCTAATAAAACTAAATTAATTACCATAGGAGTAATAATTGGTATTATTGTCTTTATAGTATCCATGCAATTTAAAAAAAAATTTCATCATACTACGCTTGCAACTATACCAACAGAACAACCTATACCAACAACACCAACGGCTCCTGAAACTCAAACAATACTACCGCCAAAACATCATCAAAGCCATCAAGTTGCTGAACCATCAATAGCTCCAGAAGCTACTAATACTGCTCTGCACCCTACTATTTCTAATCCTACCCACTTATCTTGGCAAGATTTAAAAAAATCTGTAGAAGAAACAAACACCACCCCACCATTAACTGATACATATAATCCATCTAACCCTACTAATTTCGAAATTCCTTTACCTGTTAAGGGGTTTGAATACACACCAACCCCACAAGTTACTCAGTCAACTCAACAGACGCAACCAAATACTAATACTCAAGAAAGTATTAACGAATTAAAAACCACCATAGAAAATATTACTAATGATTTAACTGCAAATGTTAATCAAATTAAAGAATTACAAAATAATTTAAAAGAAATTTCACGCTCTATTGGTAGTGTAAACAGCAACATAAACAATGTTGATTCTAGAATACTAAATTTAACAAATACTGTTGATAATTTATCCTCGAATATTAAAAAATATACTCAAGAAGAAGATTTAGATTTAACAGCGCATGTAAAACCTTCTGAACCAGATTTATTTAGTAACACCCCAGAATACCTAGTACACGCGGTGATCCCAGGGCGAGCTTGGCTAAAATCCTCTTCTGGACAAATAATTACCGTAGCTGAAGGCGATTCTTTGGGTGATTATGGTAAAATTGCTTTAATAGATACTGCCAATAATCTTGTTAGAACTAGTTCGGGGGTAGTTTTTAGATAATTATGGGCCCATCAACATTAACCAGTGGAGTTCTAGGTAATCTAGACTTACAAAGTATTATACAAAACCTATCTAGCCTAGTAGTACCGATCACCCAATTAGTATTAGCTATATCTTTTATAGGTGGTTTTGTATTTATATTTAAAGGTGTAATAATGCTACACCACCTTGGTTCATCACAAAGCCAAGCCAGTCAACCTAAAGGATTCACTAGCCCGTTTATTTATATCACTATTGGCGCAGTACTAATGTACATGCCGGCTACAACTACTGTTTTTTCTGTTTCCATGTTAGGCAGCAACATATCGTCGTTGTTCCCCAGCAATGACGTAATAGATATAGAATCTGGTGGTAATACTTTTTCAGTTAATGTTACCGCTCAATACGACCAAAACGCCAGCTCCGAACTAATGCAATATGTTAGTTTAGGGATCGCTCAAGAATGGTCCAGCCTAATAAACACTATTGTTCTGTTTATTCAATTAATAGGGCTTATAGCCTTCGTGCGAGGCTGGTTTATACTAGCTAGCGTTGGAAGCCCTGGTGGCGCACAACAAGGTGCTTTTAGTAAAGGTTTAATACATATTATAGGTGGAGTTATAGCGATTAATTTTGTAGCATTCATGCAAGCAATCGGAACAATAGTGTTCAGCTCAGGCTAAAGGCTAATAGCAAAAATAATATTTTAATGCTAAAATTTACATTGAATTAAATTAAAATTCTAAAAATTAAAGAAAAACTACAGTGAGGTTTATTTCTTATGAATACAAATATTACATTAAAAATAAAAAAATATTTAAGATTGATTAGTTTATGTTTATTATTTTGTACTAGCAACCTAGCAATAGCTGGCTCTACTGCGCAATCATTGGGTGGTATCGTAGGTAATGTTCAATCTAATATATTAACTATAGTATCGTTATTAATTATAGTAGCTTATGTAGCTGGGGTAGGATTTGCATTAGCAGGAATTTTACAATTTAAAGCCCATAAAGATAATCCTCAACAAGTCCCACTAAGTAAACCTATTGTTTTTATAGCGGTAGCTGCATGTTTATTATTCCTACCAGCAATAATGAGTACTGCAGGCAAAACGGTATTTGGCAGTAATGCAACAAATACCGTTAGTAGTAGTGTAATATCTAATGTAGGAAATGTTCAGGCAGCACCAACTACAACTAACTAAGCAAGAAAGGGGTAATTTTTGCAGCTTTTACCAATTCATTTAACTGCCGAGCGAGGTAATTGGCACTTATTTATGTCCAGGAAGCGTAATAAACGCTTCCTGGAATTCGAAAAAAAAATTCTAGAACACGACGAATATACTTGCTGCTTCTGTGGATTCCAAGCATTTAATTATCAATCTGTAATAAACCATGATAATAATTATAAAAACAACAACCAAAATAATTTAGTTACCGCCTGTCCGTTTTGCCGACAATGTTTTTTCTTAGATGCATTAACAAATCCGGCTGTTGGTGGTGGCTATATAATATATTTACCAGAAATTAATCAAGCAGATTTAAATAATTTTTGTAGAGTATTATTTTCTTGTTTATTAAAAAATGCCCCATACAAGGGTAAATTACAAACCACGTATTTAAGCTTTAAGGATCGTACTAAACAAGTAGAAGAATTGTTTGGCCCTGGGAGCTCTAATCCTGCAATATTTGGACAAACCTTAATAGATAGTAATTTAACCCCTAAAGAACGTTCTCACCCAATTTTAACCCAGATTCGTTTATTACCAGAACGTAAATTTTTTGAAGAACAAATTTTATATTGGAAAACTACGGTTTTTGATAAAATACCGTTATGATTTAAACCAGAAAGATCTTGGCACTAACAAAGAATTAATGGCGTACTTTTGCACCAATATTAACCCCTTCTATTTGTTGAATTGCTTGTAACACTGCACAAAAATTACTAGTAGTAGGGTTACCTCTATCGCTAAACATTCTTTGTAAACTTTTATCACTAATTTTAGTTTTTTTAGCTAATTTTTCAAACGAAATACTGGAATTAACATAATCTCTGAGAAGAGATTTGGCTATATCTAGATCTCCAGATAAAAACTCATTAATTGATTCTTCAAGCAAAGCTATGCGAAAAGCAGAATCTTTTAATGCACGCGCTTGAATAGTCTCTTTAAAATTTCTAGTTAAACCCATAAATTCCCCGCATTTCTTAATGTAATACACTCTTCTTATAGTCATCTAATAACTCAACAGCTAACTGAATATCTTTGTTTTGTCCTCGTTTTATGCCACCAGCTAATAATAAAACAACATTTTTCCCTATCTTTCCAAAATACAGACGATACCCTGGACCTGTATCTATTTTAAATTCCCACACACCACTACCTAAGAACTTAGTACTGGTAAAATTGCCTCTCTCCATTTTGTGAAGAGCGGCTGTAACTTTAGCTGCCGCTGTTGCGCCTAGCTTTTCAAACCAATCTCTAAAGTACGACTTACCTGTAGAACTAATATGCTCTTTGACTTCATAATTAATCATAACAAAAAAGTAACACATGTGTTACCAACTGTCAACTTACAGCATAGCTTTGTAGTTGATCTTCTCTTAAATAGTATATATATAATTAGTATATATTATTAATTTAGCAGGAGATATAACCTTGGAACCTATTATTTATTCTTGGGCTTCTTTGCTAAAAGGTTTGGCAATGCTTCCAGAAGACATAGAAATTATACGTGATGAAACAGATTATACTGACAATAAGGATCTGTTTTGATACCTAAACTCAAAATAGAAAATTGGGTATGATCAAATATATTTTATTTTTAGTTATTGCAATAACAGTCGGGGTGTTTTTACAAAAATCCTCTCCTGATGTTTCCTTTACTTATAATAATTTATTAATAAAAATCCCTACTTGGCAAGTAATATCTGGTATTTTAATAATTCTATTCTTACAAAATTGGCTATTTAAAATAGCAACCTCTAATTGGTTAAAAAATAAACGTACCAATAAATCTTTAAAATATGCTAAAAAAATTTTTCTTTCTTTAATAGCAGGAAAAATCGATACTGCCGAAAATTATTCATTAAATTTAAATAATTTAATTAACATAAATAATAATTCTCAATTTAATTGGCTGCTGTCTTTATTTAATTTAATGAAATCAGAATTATACTATAACCAAGGCAACCACGAATTAGCGCTAATAGAACTAAATAAATTACACAAAAAATTACCTAATAATCAATTAATATTATCTAGATTAACTACTACCTACCAATCTTTAAACGATTGGCAACAACTAATTAAATTATTACCAACATTAAAAAAATATCAAACTTATACCCAATTTGATTATCAACAATTAGAATTTAAAGCTTATAAAGAACGTTTAGAGCAAATTATTAATACAAATACCGAATCTATAGATTTAGCATCATATTTTTTTAAACAATCACCCAAACCACTTAAACAAAATCCTCAATTTATTTTAAGTTATGTTAATTGTTTATTGCGATTTAAATATTATGATTTAGCAGAAAACATTATAAAAACTAGTTTAACCAATAATTTAGATGTAAATAATACCAATATTATTAATCTAATAACTTTATATGGTGTAATTAAAAGTAATAATATTAAACAACAAATTAAAACTGCAGAAAATTGGATCTCTAAATACCCTAACAACTTTGCAATATTATTAACCTTAGGGAGATTATGCATTAACGAAAGCTTATGGGGAAAAGCTAAAAATTACCTAGAACAAGCCATACATATTCATCCCGATCCAGCCTGTTACTCTGAATTAGGACGATTAGCAGAAATACTTGGAGATCAACAAAAAAGCTTTAGCTGCTATCAAAAAGGCTCCCAAATTAAAGTTATTCCGTAAACCCCTAAAAAAACCAGCAAATACACTAAAACTCTATTAAAAATATTTGCAAACTAAATAAAAATCGGTATAATAGCAATCTTACATACTTAATATAAAAATAAAATTATTAAAATATACAGAATATATAGAGAGAGGTTGACACTAATGGCTCGTCATAATGATAAAAGAATTCGCCTAGTTAAAGGTGCAGATCAATTATTTCACCAACAAGGAATTAATAATACTACTTTGGCAGATATTGCTCAATCAGCTGATGTTCCGCTTGGAAACGTATATTATTACTTCAAATCTAAAGAATCCATTATTTTGGCTGTTATAACCGATCGATTACAAACCTTACAACAACTATTTAATGAATTAAACAATAATATTGCCAACCCTAAAGATCGTCTTAAAGCATTATTGGAAAATTGGCTCTCCAATGACAATGCTATTACTAATTTTGGTGATCCTCTCGGGGGATTATGTTTAGAACTTAGTAAACAACCAGGAGAATTACACAAAGCTGCTGCTAATTTAATGCAAACCGTAATATCTTGGTGTAATTCTCAATTTAACGCTTTAAATCTTACTAAAAATTCAATAACTTCTACCCAATTAGCAATGCATTTTGTTGCTAGTTTACAAGGCATTAGTTTATTAGGGGTTACTTTTAAGGAACCTAATCACTTACAAGAGCACTCAAAATTTATCGAGGACTGGTTAAATAATCTTGCATAATACCCATAACCACATTATATTGTATAGAAAATAAAGCATATCAACTATATATTGATATTGCTGGCTAATTATTATTTATACATTTATAATGTGGAGCCATAGTATGTCATTTACTTCTACAATTGAGCAACTTCAAGAAAACCAATGTAAAGACAATCCTAATTTTATTGAAAACTTAATAAAATCATTAAAAGTTATTAAACGTAATCATACAACTGTAACATTTGATCCGACCAAAATTTCTATAGCTATCACTAAAGCTTTTTGGGACGAAGAAGGTCAAGAAAATAATAATTCTATCCGCATTCAAGAATCCGTTGCAAAATTAACTATAGAAGTGTGTAGATCTTTAGCAAGGTACCTACATATTAATCAAAATATCCATATAGAAGACATTCAAGATCAAGTTGAATTAGCGTTAATGCGCAATGGTTTTCATAAAATAGCTCGCTCTTATGTATTATACCGAGAAGAACACCGTAAATTGCGCGAACAACAAACAACTAAAACCCATGATGCAAATAATAATGATCCTACTATCAATATAACCTTAGAAAACGGCAAAAAAGCTCATTTAGATTTAAATAAACTTTACAAAATAGTAACAGATGCTTGTGCTAAATTAGAATATACTGATCCTAATTTAATCATAAAAGATACTGTAAAAAATTTATTCGAAGGAATAGCTATAGAAGAAGTATATAAAACCCTAATTATGAGTGCTAGGACTTTAATTGAAACAGAACCAAATTATAGCTATGTTGCTGCTCGATTATTACTACATTCCATAAGTAAAGAAGTTACAACTCTGTTAAAAATACCAAAAGCTAGTACTCCATTACAATTATCTAAATATTATGGGTTAGCTTTAGTAAACTCTATTAAACATGGCATAAAAGTTTGCAGATTAGATAAACAGCTTGCTAATTTTGATTTGGAACAACTAGGTAAAGCTATAAAGCCCGACAGAGATCTACAATTTAATTATTTAGGGCTACAAACCTTATACGATCGTTATTTTTTACACGACAACGAAATACGCTACGAATTACCACAAATTTTCTTTATGCGAGTTGCTATGGGATTAGCGCTTAATGAACAAAATAAAACCGAACGAACTATAGAATTTTATGATGTATTATCTAATTTTGATTTTATGAGCGCCACGCCAACGTTATTTAATTCTGGAACAATTAGATCTCAACTATCTAGCTGTTTTTTATCGACCATTCCAGATGACTTGCACAATATTTATGGAGCTATTCGAGACAATGCTTTATTACAAAAATTCGCTGGCGGTATAGGTAACGATTGGACCCCAGTAAGGGCAATGAATGCTCACATTAAAGGCACTAATGGTAAATCGCAAGGCATTATTCCTTTCTTAAAAGTTGCTAATGACACTGCAGTCGCAGTTAACCAAGGAGGCAAACGAAAAGGCGCAGTATGTGCTTATTTAGAAACTTGGCATTTAGATTTAGAAGAATTCTTAGAATTACGTAAAAATACTGGCGAAGAAAGACGTCGTACCCACGATATGAATACTGCCAATTGGATCCCAGATTTATTTATGAAAAGAGTTTTAGAAAATAAAGATTGGACTTTATTTTCTCCAGATGAAACTCCAGATCTACATGATTTATATGGGGAAGCTTTTGAGCATGCTTACATAGCATACGAAGAACAAGCTAACCTTGGTAAAATTAAAAATTTTAAACAAATACCAGCAATTAATCTCTGGCGCAAAATGCTAAATATGCTGTTTGAAACTGGCCATCCATGGATAACTTTTAAAGATGCTGCTAATTTACGATCTCCACAACAACATTGTGGAGTAGTCCATAGTTCTAATTTATGTACCGAAATAACCTTAAATTCTTCTATTGACGAAATAGCCGTATGTAATTTAGGTAGTATAAATCTAGTCCAACACGTAACAGCAACTGGTTTAAATCTAGAAAAATTGGAACAAACTATTAAAACTGCTATTCGCATGTTAGATAACGTTATTGATTTAAATTATTACACAGTACCGCAAGCTAGAAATTCTAATTTGAAACATCGTCCAATTGGCTTAGGCTTAATGGGATTTCAAGATGCACTATATAAATTAAATATTTGTTACGCATCAAATCAAGCAGTAGAATTTGCTGATCGTTCTATGGAATATTTTAGCTACTTTGCAATATCTGCTTCTAATAATTTAGCTCAAGAACGCGGCAGTTACCCTAGTTTCGAAGGATCTCTCTGGAGCAAAGGTATTTTACCGATAGATTCTATCAAACTATTAAATCAATATCGTGGACTTTATTTGGAACAAGATGATAGTAAAACTTTAGATTGGGAAAAACTACGTAATAAAATTCGTAAAACCGGTATGCGTAATTCTAATACCATGGCAATAGCCCCTACTGCTACTATTTCTAATATTTGTAATGTATCGCAATCTATCGAACCTATATATCAAAACTTATATGTTAAATCTAATTTGTCTGGAGAATTTACTGTCGTTAATCAATATTTAGTAGCCGATTTAAAACAGTTAAATCTATGGGATAAAGCTATGGTAAACGACTTAAAATATTTTAATGGTAGCTTACAACAAATAACTAAGATCCCAGAACATATTAAAGAAAAATACCGAACTGCATTTGAAATCGATCCTAATTGGTTAATTGATGCTGCCTCACGCAGACAAAAATGGATAGATATGGGACAATCTTTAAATTTATATATGGCTAATCCTTCTGGAAAAAAATTGGATCACATTTATAAAGCAGCATGGTTAAAAGGCTTAAAAACCACTTACTATTTACGCAGCTTAGGAGCCACCAGCACCGAAAAATCTACTATTAATTGTGGCACTTTAAATAAAGTAGCGGTAGAAGAAGTTACTAAAATGTGCAATATAGACGATGCATCTTGTGAAGCGTGTCAATAAATAAGGAGAAATATTTATGAGCGAAACTTTAACTGAAACTAAAGCCGGAGCAACCGGCCTAGAAATGATCGAAATGAATGCTGCCAGAATTCACGTTGATGATAAAAAAATTATTAATTGCCGCGCCGATCTTAACCAATTAGTACCATTTAAATATGAATGGGCATGGGAAAAATATTTATGGGCTTGTGCTAATCACTGGATGCCAAACGAAATAAATATGGCTGCAGATCTCACTTTGTGGAAAAGTAAAGATGGATTAACCCAAGACGAACGTACCATAATAGAACGTAATTTAGGGTTCTTCTCTACTGCCGATTCTTTAGTTGCTAATAATTTAGTATTAGCAGTGTATCGCCATATTACCAATCCAGAATGCCGGCAATATTTACTAAGACAAGCATTCGAAGAAGCGTTACATACTCATTCTTATCAACATATAGTAGAAAGTTTAAGTATGGACGAAACGAAAATTTTTAACATGTATCGAGAAATTCCTTCAGTTGCTGAAAAAGCAGTTTGGTCTTTACAATTCACTCAAAGCCTTAGTGATCCGACTTTTAAAACTGGTACTTTAGAAACTGATCAAAGATTATTACGTGATCTAATCGCATTTTATGTGGTATTCGAAGGTATATTTTTCTATGTTGGTTTTACTCAAATTTTATCTATGGGTAGACGTAATAAAATGGTTGGAACCGCTGAACAATTCCAATATATTTTACGCGACGAATCTATGCATTTAAATTTCGGTATAGACGTTATCAATCAAATTAAAATAGAAAACCCTCATCTCTGGACTAAACAATTCCAACAAGAAATGATCGATATTATAACAACCGGAGTAGATCTAGAATATAAGTATGCTCTAGACACCATGCCAAGAGGGATCCTAGGATTAAATGCCGAACTATTTAGAGAATATTTAGAATTTATTGCTGACCGCCGATTTTTACAGATCGGATTACCTAAACAATACCATGCTACCAATAATCCATTCCCATGGATGAGCGAAATTATTGATCTTAAAAAAGAAAAAAACTTCTTCGAAACTAGAGTTACCGAATATCAAACTGGTGGTACTTTGAATTGGGATTAAATTTGCTTTACCACCATAGCATCTCCTTTATATGCTTGAATTAAATTTAACTTTCGTGGTAGATTAACGCATGCTTATTACTCAACAAGACATTAACAAACTAGCAGAATTAGCTAAATTAGATTTGAATGTTTATCCAGACGATTTAGCTAATAGTACTTTTAAAAATCAATTAATCGCTGATTTAAACAATATTTTTAATCTAGTCGAGCAACTAAGAAATATCGACACTAGTAATGTAACCCCGTTAATTCATCCTGACGAACATGCTAAACAAAGATTAAGACCTGACTTAGTAACAGAAGAAAATGTTATAACTAACATGCAAGCTATAGCCCCTTTAAATGGTGTAGAAGCAGGATTATACTTAGTCCCTAAAGTAATAGAAACCGAGTAAAATCTGTATGCCTAATAACAATGTTTTAAATAAAACTATCGAAGAATTATCTGCTGGTTTAGCTAAAAAAGAATTTTCTAGTTTAGAATTAACTAATGCTTTCTTAGATAATATTACAAAAACACAAAAAAAATTAAATTGTTTTATTACTATTACTAAAGAACTTGCTATAGAATCAGCTAAAAATGCCGACCTAATCTTAAGCAAAAATAATAATTCATCCCCACTAACCGGGATCCCTATTGCTCACAAAGATATTTTTTGTACTAAAGGCATAAAAACTAGTTGTGGCTCTAAAATGCTAGATAATTTTATTGCCCCTTACGATGCAACTATTGTTACTAAATTAAAAGAACAACATACGGTGTTATTAGGCAAAACCAATATGGACGAATTCGCCATGGGCGCTAGCAACGAAACTAGCTATTTTGGCCCTGTTGCTAACCCATGGGATGTTAATAAAGTAGCTGGTGGTTCCTCGGGTGGTTCAGCAGCTTGTGTAGCAGCCAGACTATCGGTTGCAGCAACCGGTACAGATACCGGCGGATCTATTCGTCAACCTGCAGCCTTTTGCGGAGTAACCGGATTAAAGCCAACCTATGGTAGAATATCTCGCTACGGCATGGTAGCCTTTGCTTCTAGCTTAGATCAAGCTGGACCAATTGCTAAGACCGCTAAAGATTGCGCCTTATTACTGCAGCATCTCGCTGGTTTCGATCCAAAAGATTCGACAAGTACCGATTTAGCCGTCCCAAATTATATAAAAACCATCGACAATAATCTTGCTGGACTAAAAATTGGCTGCCCAAAACAATTTTTCGATAATACTTTAGATCCAAAAATTGCAGAGCTAATTAATAAAGCAATCGAAGAATATCAAAAATTAGGGTGCACTATAAAAACCATTGATCTACCAACAGCTAAACTAGCTATTCCAACATACTATATTATAGCACCAGCAGAATGTTCTTCTAATTTAGCTAGGTACGATGGCGTACGATTTGGCTATCGTTGCGATAGCCCAACTAATTTAGACGATTTATACAAAAGATCTAGAGGCATAGGTTTTGGTAAAGAAGTTAAGCGTCGTATTTTAATTGGTACCTATGTACTATCTGCTGGCTATTATGATGCTTACTACTTAAAAGCTCAAAAAGTTCGCCATTTAATGGCAAATGATTTTAAGGCCGCCTTTAAAGATATTGATTTAATATTAACTCCAACTGCCCCAGAAGTAGCTTTTGGTTTTGGAGAAAAATCTACCGATCCAGTAAAAATGTATTTATCTGATCTTTATGTTTGTGGTGTTAATTTGGCAGGGTTACCAGCAATATCTATTCCAACAGGTTTTGTTAATAACTTACCAGTAGGAATGCAATTAATAGGCAATTATTGGCAAGAAGCTTTAATTTTAAATTGCGCACATAAATATCAACAAGTAACCGATTGGCACAAAAAAATTCCAGAGATAGCTATATGAAAAACATAGATAATAATTGGGAAGCAGTTATTGGTTTAGAAGTACATGCTCAACTAACTACCAAATCAAAAATTTTTTCTGGGGCTGCTACTAATTATGGCGCCGAACCAAATACCCAAGCTTGCGCTATAGATTTAGGCTTACCAGGAGTACTCCCTGTTTTAAATATAGAGGTTGTAACTATGGCGGTAAAATTTGGCTTAGCAATCTCTGCTCAAATTTCTACTAAATCTGTATTTGCTAGAAAAAATTATTTTTATCCAGATTTACCAAAAGGTTATCAAATCAGCCAATACGAAGAACCCATAGTTACTAACGGATCTTTAGATATCGTAACTCTGGATCAACCAAAAACCATTCGAATCCAACGAGCCCATTTAGAAGAAGATGCTGGCAAATCGTTACACGAAGATTTCCATGGTTATACGGGAGTAGATTTAAATCGTGCTGGCACTCCCCTATTAGAAATTGTTTCTGAACCAGATTTAAGATCTGCTCAAGAAGCTGTTAGCTATTTAAAAGCTTTACATTCTTTAGTTAAATATTTAGACATTTGCGACGGCAATATGCAAGAAGGCTCTTTTCGCTGCGATGCAAACATATCGGTTCGCCCCAAAAACAGTACTACTTTTGGTACTAGAGTAGAAGTTAAAAATCTTAATTCGTTTAAATTTATAGAAAAAGCAATTAATTACGAAATCAACAGACAAATTACTGCGATAACAAATGGTGAAAAAATTTTACAAGAAACCAGATTATACGATGTAAATAATAATATTACTAAAGTAATGCGTTCTAAAGAAGAAGCAAATGATTACCGATATTTTCCGGATCCAGATTTATTACCAGTTTATTTAGAACAAGAATTTATTAATAATATTAAGAAAAATTTACCAGAATTAGCACCACAAAAGTCTCTGCGTTTTCAACAACAATACAATTTATCTGCATACGAAGCAAACCTCTTAACTGCTAGCCGAGATTTAGCAATATTTTACGAAAACACTATAAGCTATGCTAAGGCTAATAATAATTTAAACTTAACAAAATTAACTGCTAATTGGATTATTGGCGAATTACTTGCAGCTTTAAATAAACACGATCTAGAACTTAATAAATCTCCTATTACTCCAGAAATTTTAGCTAAATTAATTATTCGTATTGCCGATAATACTATTTCCGGCAAAATTGCTAAACAAATTTTTGAGATTGCCTGGAATACTCCTAACGATCCAGATCTTATTATTCAACAACATAGTTTAGTACAATTAACCGATCACTCTGCTATAGAAAAATTAATTGATCAAATAATAACTGATTTCCCTAAACAAGTTGCTGAATATAAAAATGGTAAAGAACAACTATTTGGATTTTTTGTCGGCCAAATCATGAAAGTAAGCAAAGGCAAAGCTAATCCAGATCTAGTAAATCAGCTATTAAAACAAAAATTACAATAATAACGTGTACATACATACTTTATAATAAATAAAATAGACAAAAGTTTATCTATTACATATACTAAAAAAATAATTTATTTATATTTTTTTATTTTAAATTTAAGGGGAAATTTTATGTCTAATCAAAATTTATATTATGGGTATCGATTTAGTAACTATACAACTTTTTTAATTGGTATTAATAATTCACAAATTAAACTATTGGAGACTAAATCATGTGTAATAAATCGAACACCCACCAATCTAACGTAATACTCAGCCTTAGAATTAAGACTCTTTCTTGTATTTTTTCCTTCATTTTAAGCTGTACTCTTCTCCTCTACCTTAAACCCATTATTGCCGCCGAGTCGGATCCTCAGATTAAACGTATTGGTATTAGCCAAATTGTCGAACATCCTGCTTTAGATGCAGTACGACAAAAAATGTTAGCTTCGTTAAAAGAACAGGGTTTCGAGGCAGGCAAAAATTTAAATGTTGTGTATGAAAATGCACAAGGAAATATGATCACATCGACCCAGATTGCAAGTAAGCTATTACATGCTAATTTTGATCTTGTAGTAGGTATTTCTACCCCATCCGCTCAAACTTTATTTTATGAAGCTAAAAAATTCGAAAATAAAACTCCTATCGTCTTTACTGCAGTAAGTGATCCTGCAGCTGCAAAATTAGAGTCTGATAAAGGGTATCCAATTACCGGAATAACCGACACAGCAAATTTAGAAGGTCTGTTAGAACTTATAAAAGCTATGATGCCTAAATTAAAAACTTTGGGTTTAATGTATAATCCAGCAGAAGCAAATTCTGTGTCTACTATTAACCGTTTAACAAAACTATTAAAAGAACGTAATATTGAGTTTGTTGAGGTTACTGTCAATAAAACTCAAGATGTAGCTCAAGCAACCAAAAGTTTAATTGGTAAAGTAGACGCACTTTACTTTCCTCAAGATAATACGGTAGTTGCGGCTATTCCAATGGTGGTACGTATAGCTACACAAGCTTCCCCATTACTTCCTGTGGTATTACCTATTTTTACTAATGATCCGATATTAGTAAAAAAAGGGATTTTAGCGGCGGTTGGTTATGACTATGAAGACATGGGAAAAGAAACTGGCCAAGTAGTTGCTAGAATACTAAAAGGCGAGCCAGCACAACAAATTGCTATACATAATCCTTCAGAATTAAAGGCGGTAATTAATGCTTCTTTAGCTAATAAATTAGGGTTTGCCGTACCTAAAAAATTAAAACATTCTAAAGTTCAATTTGTTGAATAACATATAAATCACGCTTGTATTTTTTTAAGTATTACTGTACTATCATATTAGCACAGTAATACAATGTGTTTAATGGAATAGTTATGACCAAAACAGAAACTTCTTTATATCAAGCTATACTACAGCTAAAAACGTCCAAAGAGTGTGCAGCTTTTTTTCATGATCTATGTACCCCGGCAGAAATAACAGCTATGAGTGAAAGGTGGCGAGTTGCTCAATTGTTGGATCAAGAACGATTGTCGTATAGAGAGATCTACCAAAAAACTAAAATTAGTTTAGCAACCATCGGACGAGTTGCTAGGTTTTTAACCAAAGAATCTTACCATGGTTATCGCCTTATTCTCGATAGATTAACAAAAGGGTATACACATGCAGAAAAATAATCTGTTATCTAAATTTAACTTGTTTTTATTAACTACTATAGTTTGCTTATCAATAAATATTTGTCTAGCCACCAATAAAAATCCTTCAAAAAAATTAGTAACAATTATCCAAATTGTTGAGCATCCTGCATTAAATATAACTAGACAAGGTATTATAGATGAATTAAAAAATAGTAAAGTTACTATTGAATTTCAATCTGCACAAGACAATAACGCCTTGGCAACTCAAATTGCTCAAAAGTTTATTAGTTCTTCGCCAGATGTCTTAGTTGGTATTGGCACCAGCGCTACACAATCTTTAATAGCTGCTAATAAACACCATCAATTTCCTATAGTATTTAGTTCTGTTACCGATCCTAAGAATGCTAAAATTGTTGATAATCTTAATGCTCCGGAAGGGATGGTAACTGGAGTTTCTAATTTTATAGAACCTGGACTTCAATTTGATTTATTTAAAAAAATAATACCTAATCTTGTTAATCTTGGTATTATTTATAATCCAGGAGATTCTAATTCAGTAATTTTAATTGAAATCATGAAAAAAATTGCACCTCAAAAAAAATTGAACCTTATATTCGCTACAGTTAATAACAGCGCTGGTATTGCTGCAGCTACTCATAAACTTATTCCAGAAGTTCAAGCAATTTTTATCAATAATGATAATACCTCATTATCTGCATTTGCTTCTATTGTAAGTATTAGCAATAAACATAAAATTCCAGTTTTTTGTAGCGATACTGATACAATCGCACAAGGAGCGTTAGCAGCTTTAGGCGCTAATCAATACGAGGTAGGAAAACAAACTGGTAAGCTTATTCTTAAAATTCTTAATGGGGAAAATCCTCATCAACTTCCGGTAGTTTTCCCCACAGAAATGGATACAAAAATAAATTTAGAACAGGCTGCTAAACTTGGAATTAATATTCCAAAATAAATATTATTTAAAATGGAGATAATTATAGCTATGAATACTATTCAATTTTTAGGCGCACTAGAATTGGGATTATTATATGCGTTAGTTACACTAGGGATTTATATTACCTTTCGTGCTATTAATTTTCCTGATCTAACAGTAGATGGTACTTTTCCGCTAGGAGCGGCTGTTGCTGCCTCACTAATTATTAATGATATTAATCCATATATTGCTACAGCTTGCGCTATGTTTGCTGGTGCAACAGCAGGATTTATAACTGGTTATTTACATGTTAGATGGAAAATTCTTGGTCTACTAGCAGGCATTTTAACCATGACAGCTCTTTATTCCATTAACCTTCGGATTATGGGAAGACCTAATATTGCTATTTTATCCGAAACTACGGTTTTTACTTTTTTCCAAGACAATCATTCTATTTTATTTATGATTGCTATTATTATCTTTTTTACAGTCGCTTTACTATACAGATTTATGGCAAGTCAACTCGGATTAGCTTTAAGAGCGATCGGAATTAACCCCAAAGTTAGCCCTTCTTATGGTATTAATGCGGGTAGAATGACTTTGCTTGGGCTTGCTTTAAGTAATGCTTTAGTAGCATTAGCAGGAGCATTATTTGCCCAAGCTTATGGTTTCGCTGATATTTCTATGGGAACAGGCACTTTAATTACTGGACTTGCTTCTGTTATTGTTGGAGAAAGTATATTTCATAAACACCATATTTTAATAATATTAATTAGCTGTGTCTTAGGATCGATAATGTACAGAATTGTAATTGCCTTAGCTTTAAATGCTCAAATCGCAGGTCTGCAAGCATCTGATCTAAACCTTATTACTGCAATATTGGTTGTTTTTGCTATGCTAATGCCACAAATTCGTCAAAAAATCTGTATTAAATCCATTACATCTAGGTTAAAAATATGATTAGTTTAAATAATATTTCAGTTACTTTTAATAAAGGTACACCATTACAAAATCGAGTGTTTCACCAATTAAACTTAAAAATTAATTCCGGAGAATTTGTAACAGTAATTGGCGGCAATGGTGCCGGCAAATCCGCCTTAATGAATCTATTATCAGGAGAAACGCCTGTTGATGAAGGCAGCATTATTTTAGATAATACTAATGTAACTAATTGGGTAGTGTACGAAAGATCGCAATTAATCAGTCGAGTTTTTCAAGATCCATTGTTAGGCAGTTATGCCGAATTAACTATTGAAGAAAACCTAAGTCTCGCTTATAGCCGAGGGAAAAGACGTTCTCTTAAAATAGCGCTTAATAACAATTTACGAGCACACTTTAAAGAAAGACTGTGCGATATCGGGATCGGTCTAGAAAATCGCTTTACTGATAAAATAGGGTTACTCTCTGGTGGGCAACGCCAGGCCGTTAGTCTTATTATGGCTACTTTACAACCGTCCAAAATATTGTTACTAGACGAACATACTGCAGCATTAGATCCTAAAATGGAACGATTAATACTAGAATTAACCCAAAAATTAATTAATGAAAAACAATTAACTGCATTAATGATCACTCATTGCATGTCTCAAGCACTTGAATTCGGTACAAGAACCTTAGTTATGCATCAAGGAAAAATCGTTCGTGATTTAAATAACCAAGAACGACAATCTTTACAAGCAAGTGATTTAATGGGATTTTTTTAATGCGTTTAAAATTTTAATCATAATTTTGCATAAAACTGTCAAAAAATGTTGCGTATCCGTAGAGGGTTATATTGCCTTACTGATAAAACAAATTATTTAAAGAAACCAAACCCATACGAGTTAGCCCAGTATATTCTTGACTTCGGAACTTTTTTTCAAAAAAATCAATAACGACGGGCTTTTTTTCAATCCGCGAGGCTCTACAAAATTTATAAGTTTACAAACTTAGCTGGTTCTTTAATATCAAAACATTTATAAATACTTTTTAATTCTTTAGGAAAATCAGTAGTTAATTTAAAATCTTTTCCGTTACTAGCAATTTTAAGCGTAGAAACTTTTAGTAATAATTCATGCAGTTGTTCTATCGGTATATATGTATCTTTCTGTTTGGTTTTAAATTCTAAAGTTCTTACTAAGACTAACGCAACATAACATATTGCAAAATGAGCCTTAACTCTATGTGGGCTATAATGAAATACCGGTCTAATTTTTAAATTATATTTACTAATTCTAAAAGTTTGTTCTATTTGGTATAAGCCTCTGTAATTATCCAAAATATCTTTAGGGTCACATTTTGCTATGTTTGTCTGTATCGCAAAGTAACCATCAAATTTATTTGCTTCTTTTAATTTATCTTCATCAATATTAACATAGCTATCTTCTGTAATGTTTACATATGGTTTACGCAATACCCCAGCTAATTTATTTTTTGCACTACAGCCAACATGCTTTTTGATTTTTTCAACAGCTAACTCTCTATCGTAAGCATCTTTCTTTGCTCTTTTAATACTATGATAAATGATCAATTGATCTACAGACTTATCAAAATTACAAATTTTATATTTAATATCCTTATTTAAACTAACAAATCCATCTTCTTCAAATACAGATTCTAACAATTTTTTAGAACTGTTTTTTAGGCGGGCACCTATGATATATTCTAATTTAGCTTCATTTAGTGCAGCTATATTAGCTTTATTAATTAAACCACTATCAGCAATTAAAACTATACGATTAATATTGTATTTCTTTTTTAACTCTAAGATGGTAGGTATTAATGTATGCCCTTCATAAGTATTACCTTGAAAAATTTCATAACTTATAGGTAATCCACTTGTGGTAACAATAATCGCTAAAACAATTTGTACATGTTGATGCTTACCATCCTTAGAAAAACCAAAATCTCTTAATTCATCTTGACTATTAACTTCAAAATATATGGTAGTTAGATCGTAAAATAATACTTCTAATTGTTGTTCATCATCAGATAATAATTTTTTAGTATTTTGGTAACTAATAGTTTTTATGTTAGAAATTACTTCATCAGTAATACGATCCATAAATTTATAAATTCTGTCTACATTTAAAGCATATCCAAAATTGTTGGATATATTAGCAGTATAAAGTTTACTTTTAGGCTTAATGATCCTCATTACTGCAAGTTCACCTAACATAGTATTACTTATATTATGCAAACCAGTATCAATAAAAATTTTTTTAAATAGTTTGCCATAAAGATCTTTAAAACCAATTACTTCGCAAGAACAAGAAGTTATATCTTTGCTAGCCCTAATAGTGAGAATTTTAGGCTCTGTAGGTATTGTTGCTGGGATGACATTATCATTTTTTGCAATGATAGAATCCAAATATTGTTGTGCTATAATTTTTAAGTTAGATAATTCTTGCTCAGTCTTTACTACACCAAAGTGTTTAATAATGCGTGGATAAGGTTGCCCGCCAGGAACACGTTCTGAGGCAATTAGTAACACAGAAATACTTCCGCTACTATTTTTTTTTAATCTTATGAACAAAGGATCACCATTTAGATAACTAAAAGATCTTTATACTACATAATTGGTGATATTACAAGCTCTACTTTGAGCTCTACAAAAAAATTGAAAATTCCCTTGTGGCATAAGGGTTTTTTAAGAAAAACCTATAAAAAAGTTCCGAAGTCAAGAAAGATTGTTAGCCAAAAAACGAGAATATTCCTGCATGCAGCACCAAAAATAATTTAAAAACTATACTTCAATAGGTCTGGCTTGTTCCTCCAACATTATAGGCATATCATTTTGAATAGGATAAGCTAGTCTATCTAATTTACAAATTAATTCATTATTAGTTTTATTATAAATTAAATTACTTTTACAAATTGGACACACTAAAATATCTAACAGTTTACTCTGCAGCATAATTATATTTTCTCAAAAAATTTATTAAATAACTATTAAGCTCTTCTAACAAATTAATATTAACTATAATAGTTTGACACCAAAAATTGCTTTTAGCAAATTTTAGGCATTTTACGGCATCTTTTTCCGTCATAATTACAGGTAAATTATCATTAAAATTTAAATCTTTTTCTTGATAATTATAGTGATCCGGAAATTCATGAGTAATTATTTTGATCCCTTGATTTTTTAATAAATCAAAAAATTTTTTATTGTTACCAATACCAGATACCGCATGAACTTCGGTAAAATCCGCCGGGATCTCTTGACTTCGGAACTTTTTTTCAAAAAAATCAATAACGACGGGCTTTTTTTCAATCCGCGAGGCTCTACAAAATTTATAAGTTTACAAACTTAGCTGGTTCTTTAATATCAAAACATTTATAAATACTTTTTAATTCTTTAGGAAAATCAGTAGTTAATTTAAAATCTTTTCCGTTACTAGCAATTTTAAGCGTAGAAACTTTTAGTAATAATTCATGCAGTTGTTCTATCGGTATATATGTATCTTTCTGTTTGGTTTTAAATTCTAAAGTTCTTACTAAGACTAACGCAACATAACATATTGCAAAATGAGCCTTAACTCTATGTGGGCTATAATGAAATACCGGTCTAATTTTTAAATTATATTTACTAATTCTAAAAGTTTGTTCTATTTGGTATAAGCCTCTGTAATTATCCAAAATATCTTTAGGGTCACATTTTGCTATGTTTGTCTGTATCGCAAAGTAACCATCAAATTTATTTGCTTCTTTTAATTTATCTTCATCAATATTAACATAGCTATCTTCTGTAATGTTTACATATGGTTTACGCAATACCCCAGCTAATTTATTTTTTGCACTACAGCCAACATGCTTTTTGATTTTTTCAACAGCTAACTCTCTATCGTAAGCATCTTTCTTTGCTCTTTTAATACTATGATAAATGATCAATTGATCTACAGACTTATCAAAATTACAAATTTTATATTTAATATCCTTATTTAAACTAACAAATCCATCTTCTTCAAATACAGATTCTAACAATTTTTTAGAACTGTTTTTTAGGCGGGCACCTATGATATATTCTAATTTAGCTTCATTTAGTGCAGCTATATTAGCTTTATTAATTAAACCACTATCAGCAATTAAAACTATACGATTAATATTGTATTTCTTTTTTAACTCTAAGATGGTAGGTATTAATGTATGCCCTTCATAAGTATTACCTTGAAAAATTTCATAACTTATAGGTAATCCACTTGTGGTAACAATAATCGCTAAAACAATTTGTACATGTTGATGCTTACCATCCTTAGAAAAACCAAAATCTCTTAATTCATCTTGACTATTAACTTCAAAATATATGGTAGTTAGATCGTAAAATAATACTTCTAATTGTTGTTCATCATCAGATAATAATTTTTTAGTATTTTGGTAACTAATAGTTTTTATGTTAGAAATTACTTCATCAGTAATACGATCCATAAATTTATAAATTCTGTCTACATTTAAAGCATATCCAAAATTGTTGGATATATTAGCAGTATAAAGTTTACTTTTAGGCTTAATGATCCTCATTACTGCAAGTTCACCTAACATAGTATTACTTATATTATGCAAACCAGTATCAATAAAAATTTTTTTAAATAGTTTGCCATAAAGATCTTTAAAACCAATTACTTCGCAAGAACAAGAAGTTATATCTTTGCTAGCCCTAATAGTGAGAATTTTAGGCTCTGTAGGTATTGTTGCTGGGATGACATTATCATTTTTTGCAATGATAGAATCCAAATATTGTTGTGCTATAATTTTTAAGTTAGATAATTCTTGCTCAGTCTTTACTACACCAAAGTGTTTAATAATGCGTGGATAAGGTTGCCCGCCAGGAACACGTTCTGAGGCAATTAGTAACACAGAAATACTTCCGCTACTATTTTTTTTTAATCTTATGAACAAAGGATCACCATTTAGATAACTAAAAGATCTTTATACTACATAATTGGTGATATTACAAGCTCTACTTTGAGCTCTACAAAAAAATTGAAAATTCCCTTGTGGCATAAGGGTTTTTTAAGAAAAACCTATAAAAAAGTTCCGAAGTCAAGAGGAGTACGAATATCAATTGGATTTTTTAAGTCTTTACCTGGAAATACTAAATCACAGTCTGGTAAACGCTTATTAGCAAGATCTTTAATAAGGGTTAATGCGTGCCCAGCTAAAGGCAAAACTCGGCGTTCACCATTTTTAGTTTCATGTAAAGTAATAACACTGCGAGCAAAATCAATATCATTCCATCGTAATCCTAAAATCTCCATACGACGACCACCAGTAGATAAAGCTAGAACTGTAGCTGTATACAAATATAGATTATTAGTTTCTTTGCAGGCAACTAATAATCGGTTACGTTCATCATCCGATAAAAATCGTACCCGACCACGTGGTTCTTTTGGTTTAGTAACCTTACGCATTGGCGTATCATCCAGCCAACCCCATTCTTTAACTGCTATGGTAAATACATGCGATAGTGCAGCCATATACCTAACCACCGTAGAAGGAGAACGTTTATTACCACGAATGGTAATACCAGATCCAAGTTTATCCCTACGTTCAGCAATAAGTGCCGGAGAAAGATCTGCAAGCGCATATTTTCCTAATTCAGTTTTCCACCACTTTAAATGTAGAGTTCTATTTTTAATATTTTTAGGCTTATGGGGCAGTATGTCTCTTATATAACGATCAATCATTTCACCAACAGTACGCCGTTTTGCTTCAGTAGTTTTAAAATGCCGGCCTTCTCTAATTGCTGATTCTGTTTGTTGTACCCACTTTCTGGCATCGGTTAACCTTTCAAAAGTTGCATGTTGAGCAGGAAAGCCCTTAAGCCTGATTTTAACTCGAAAAGAGATATTACCATCCTTCCCAATTCGTTTTTCTATATTCGCCATAATAATTAATCGCTATCTTTAATAAACCAATGGCAACAATCTACAATAAATCCTAAAAAATAGCAACATAGGATAGCTTATCCTATCTAATATTCATACAATCTCTTGATATTATTGAGTTTAATTAAAATAATATTATTTATGGGGCATTGATGGGACAATATCGGACAATAATTTGATATTTATATATTAAGATGACTTGTTTGTTGATATAGATAATTACTCTATTAAGTTGACCAAAACAAGACAAGTTAGTTAAGTTTGCAATTTAGTTTGATTGGATATTCTGGTGTGATTAATAGTTGTAGTTTTGGCTGTTATTTATTTTCAACTGCCCCAAAAGTGCCCCACAGCCTTAAAATAATAACTTTTTATTTTAATCAATTTTAACGTAACTCATTGATTTATATATTGCCCGGGGCCGGACTCGAACCGGCACAGAGGGTGAGCTCCGAGGGATTTTAAGTCCCTTGCGTCTACCAATTTCGCCACCCGGGCTTTTTATACACTAATATCTATCTTATGATCAGGCTGAAGCCGGAATCGAACCGACGTCCACGGCTTTGCAGGCCGCTGCATAACCACTCTGCCACCCAGCCCATAAAAAAAATACCAAAATTGTAGCGGGAAACGAGGCTCGAACTCGCGACCCCAACCTTGGCAAGGTTGTGCTCTACCACTGAGCTATTCCCGCTTATAGCTGGGTTCATTCTACAACAAGATAGAGCATCGATGTCAAGTAGAGATTAAGATATATACTGAATGCATATGAGTTTTCGGTGTTTTACAAATTAAAAGGCTGTTTGTCTGAGCCCGTAGGGCGAGTTTACAGCTTTTTAATTTTAGAATACCGAAAATTCATGTGTGTTCAGTATACTAAATGCATATGAGTTTTCGGTATTTTAAAATTACATGGCTGTTGTTTGAGACTTGTATGGAGGTCTTAATGATTAGTAATATCAACTGGATAACCAATAGCATTTTTCAAATTTTTATTGGCATATCCCCAATCTATACGGCTTTTAAAACGTTGATAGTATTCGTTTATGATGTTTTCTAATAATTCTTGTTCAGTTAACTCTTCATCATTATAGTATTTTTCTTTGAAAGACTCGTGAACTTCTATGTATAATTCGCTACCCTTCTTCCCAAGTTTAATCGGCTCATGCACTACCCTCACCTTAGTACCAACCACCGACAGGTTAAATAAAGTTTTAATATCTTCTGGATACATACGAATGCACCCACTACTGCTTCTTAAACCAATGCTACTTGGCGAATTAGTACCGTGAATTAAATAATTTGACCATGCTAAATTCATAGCATATTCACCTAAAGGATTATGTGGTCCTGGAGGTATAAAATCTGGCAAAATTTTACCTTTATCTTCAGAATATTTACGAATAGATGGGGGGGGCACCCAAGTTGGATGGTCCCGTTTACGTACAACTTTAGTTTCACCTAACGGGGTTTGCCAGCCAAGCCTACCAATACCAACCGGAAAAGTAGCAACGGTTTTACGATCCTCAGAAAAATAATATATCCTAAATTCAGCTAAATTTAATACGATACCCTCCCTAGCTCCAGATGGTAATATAAACTCGGTTGGAATAACAAGCTTAGTACCTACTTTAATATTCTTAGGATTAATCCCTGGATTTGCGCCTATTAATTCGGTTATAGCGAGATCAAAACTCCTGGCAATCGACTGTAAGGTATCTTTTTCTTTAAAAAAAATCGTTTGTTTAGTTCCAACTATATCGCTATTTGACGAGATATTGAAAGTCAGACTATAACAATAACCACTATAAATACTAATGTAGACATTAGTCAAAACACTAATATATTTTATAAAATATTTAAAAAATACTTTCATATTTATAAAAGTAGCGCAAAAATTTTAATTGCAATTGCATAGTTCCCTATAGTATTTTGCTTTGTTTTTTGTTAATTTTAACTTTGCAGAAGTTTTAAAAAATATTTTTATATTAATTTCATTAAATAAAGGAGCTAATTTATGGCGAAAGCTAAGAAAAAATCTACAGTTACTACCAAAAAAACAACAAAATCTAGTAACAAACACTCTCATCCAGCAAAAACTTCTAAAGTTTCTAAATCAACAACTAAAGCTGCTACTAAGGCACCTATGCACAAAGATCTACTAAAAAATCTTAGTAAGCCCTTAACTAGAACTCAACAAATTGCTCATATAGCAAGCACTAATAATTTACCTAAAAAAGATGTAACTGTTATAATGAATTCTCTTGAACAAATGATTGCTCATCATTTAAAAAACTTAGGAGAAATTTCTATTGGCGGATTAATCAAATTTACAGTTATTAAAAAACCAGCAACTAAAGCTAGAGAAGGTATAAATCCATTTACTGGTCAGCCAACTATTTTTAAAGCAAAACCAGCAAAAAAAGTAGTTAAAATAAGAGCGCTTAAAAAAATAAAAGATATGGTCGTTTAAATTTAAACTCATACCCACAAAGAGGGGCCTATGTAATGGATCCCTCTTTTTTAGAAAACCAAAACCACAATTTATCCATTAATTTAGCAAACGCCCCATTACCAAGAATATTTACGCAAGTTATAACCGGATCAAATAATATATACAGAGCTGTAATAAGCGACATCATTTCTGCATTAAAACCTAGATGCGCTTCTAACACTGGAAGCATTACTATAATACCACCACCAGGTACCGCTGCTACTGAAAATTTGGCTAATATAAAATAAAAAGTAAATATAGCATAATTCATTAATGATGGTTCTATCATAGAATAATTTTTAAGTACCGCATAAGCTAAAATAGGGATAGCAAAACAATCCCCTACTAAATGTATATTAACTGTTGCTGGAATAACAGAGCGCGCTAAATCTTTTAATTTAGCATTGTTTTCTGCCCCTATAATAGTAAGCGGCATACTAGCCGCGCTAGACATAGTACTGAAACCACTAATAGCAGCAGGAAGCATATTTTTAATGCTAGTTAATAGACCTTGTACTTTATAATTACTTAATAAAAAATACGCCAATAGTATATAAGTAAACTGTGCTAAAGCTATAATTATAAAAATTAAAGAATAATCTCTTATAACCAAACTAACTATCCCATCATATTTAAGTTTTGCTATAAACCCAGAAATAAATAATGGGATTAAAAAAGTAAACCATTTAAGAATTACAGAAATTATTACTTCCAACTTAATAGAAATTCGTTCAGCAAGTTTATTAATCTTGTTCCCTAGCTTTTTCCAATTTAAAATAATTCCTAAAATAATTCCAGCAAACATAGCCTTATCATTAGCAATAAGCTTAGGTAAATTAAAAATCCATGCCGGCTCTAAATTGACTTGGTTCTCTGGTAACAAAATAGATAAATCAAAACTATAAATCCAAGTTCCTACCATATGACTAGTAAATAAAGCTAAAACACTAGAACAACAAACCCCTATTAAAATTAAACTAATGATTCGTGTTGCATTATGTACCAAATGAATGGTTGTTCTAAACAACAAACCAAAAATTATAAATGGTAATAAAAATATTATTATAGATTTTATAGATAAACTTATCGCATATAAAAATTGATAAACCTGCAACGGTATAAATTTACCAAAACATATTATTGTCAAAATAATAATCAATAACATGCCTGTCATTGAACTAATTTTATAAAACATACTCTATACTATCCGGTTGTTTATTTATATTTTGCTTATTTATATTAAGATCTATTAATATATATTTAAATAACCTACATATGGCATACATATTAATTAATAACATAAAATTTAAAAATAAATCAGCCAAATTCCATAAAACCCGCACTTCAAAAAATACTCCTAAAGGAATAATCGCTACAAATACATACCTAAATAACAATATATATTTATGATTTTTTAAATCTTTACACAAATACTGTACTGCACTTTCTGCACAATAAGCCCAAGTTAAAATTGTAGTAAATGCAAACAAACACAAAGTAACGTTTACGACAAAAGCAGCCCAATCACCATTAGATAAGCCAATTTTAAATGCAGCAAGACACATACTAGTACTTTCTAGTGGCATCTGCCAAACATTAGTAACCAATAATACTAACCCTGTCAACATGCAAACTAATAGTACTACTATTGGAGCTAGCATGCTTATTAAACCTTGCTGCATAGCTATATCTCGATAATGTAATTTATCTTGAGATACTTGGGAATGTAATATTGGCGCAATACCAATACCAGTATCGGTTGCCATAATCCCTCTATCAAAACCAACTCTAATTGCTGTCTGTAATGTAAACCCTAAACCAGCCCCACCCAAAGCTTTAATGTCAAAGGCACTAGACCAAATTAATTTTAAACTAGGAAGTAATAAATCTTTATGTGCAAATAAAATACTTATACAAGCAAACATATAAAACAACGCCATAAATGGCACTACGCTAATTACCATGCGAGAAAATCTCTTTACTCCACCTATCATTACTATTGCTACAAAAACAGCCACTACTAAAGCCACTATTAAAGGTGAAACTCGCGCTTGATTTAAGGGTAATGTAATTGAATGTATTTGGATAAAATTACCAGTAGTAACTGCAGAACAAATTGTTAATATACAAAAAATTTTACTAAGGTATTTAGAGTTTAAACCTTTAGCCAAATAATACATTGGCCCACCAACCCAATTATTTTTACTATCTTGTTCTCGATATCTAACACCTAAAAAACAACAACAAAATTTAATGACCATACCAAACACAACCATAATAGTCATCCAAAACAAAGAACCTGGGCCTCCAGTAGTTAAAGCTACTGCTATACCAGCAATATTACCAGTTCCTAAATTACCACCTAATACTGCAGCCAATGCTCCAAAAGAAGAAAAACCTTGCCCCTTGTTATCACTAGGATTTACGGTATGTTTTATGGCAGTAATAATTTTTCTAAATTGAATAAATTTTAAAGTAAATGAAAAATATAATCCCGATAAAAAAACTACCGGTACTATACAATAAATAGCTAAATTATGCTTTATAAGCGCTAACAACTCTAATTTTTCTAACATCGGCAGATGTTATCATAAATATTTCTAAAAATAAAAAATAACCATATAAAATTTTTAAGATTGTTTTATTTGGTGCATGTGCACTTTTAGTTTTTGTTATAACTAACGTGTTTTTTTATAAAATTTATATTATAATTTTAAATTATTTTATTTTACTACTTTATTATAATTTTACTGAGTAAGAATAAACAGTTAGGGAAGACAATTATGCCGCTTTTTAATGATATCTTAGCACAACCCATTAATTTAATTCATAGCTATATAAAACAAAATAAATTTTATACCCTAGAACAGACATCTATGTCTCTAACCGCACGTTGTACTGCCAATATGTATTGGCTATTTGGCAGAAACAACGAACTAACTGCAAAAAAAGTTAAATTAGCAGAAGAATTTGTAGTATTATTAGAGGAAACAACCGCTACTTTTAACTCAAGCAACCCATCTACATTAGACACAGTATTAAAAGCCATTCAAGAAAAAATAACTCTAGAAACCCAAACCGTTCTTGCAGAAAGAATTGCCCAAAAAACTGAACCTGGCTCTTATGATGCTAGCTTAATAGTTTTTGCAAAATTAATATCTTTTATGTTGGGGAGAGTAAAACCGCTGGAATATGCCTTAATAGCAGAACAAGAACGACCAGAATCCCATATAACTAAAATATTGCTTTTTTTAGAAAAAACTTTATTTACTGTAAAATTTTATTCTTTCGTACAAGAACAAGGCAGTCTATTAACAATACAACCTTATTTTAGTAGAGAACATAGCGAATATATCTCTAAAAAACTAACAGACACTGTACCAGCATTACATGCCACAAAAATAGATAAAACTGGACTTCCTCAAGAAATGATATTAGCTCACCAAAGAATTTTGTTACAAAATATTATTGCTGGTTTAATGTTCGATTTTCAAGATAAACAACAATCTATTGGCGTTAAAGATATTATGACAGAGCTAAAAGCGCTAAAAGATACTATAGAAAACGAACAAAACTGTTACGAACTAACTCAACAACACAACCAACTACACGGGAAAACCCCCATGCCTAGCTAGTAAACAATCTACTTTTTTTAATCTTTTTAACTACCAACCTGGCGAATTTAATAAATTGGTTTTTAAAGAAAAAACGGTTACACCTAAGCCAAAGTGGACATAAATAAAGTTCGATAATTTAACGAAGTAGCTTCGGCCACTTCGTTAATAGAAAGATTTTTTATAGCAGCTATTTTTTCGGCTATGTGTGGCACATAACATGGCTGATTAATTTTTCCTCTAAATGGAACAGGAGCTAAATAGGGACTATCGGTTTCTATTAAAATACGATCTAATGGTGCTTTTTTAACTACTTCTCTTAAATCATTAGCATTATTAAAAGTTATAATACCAGAAAAAGATATGTACAACCCTAAATCTAACGCCTTTTTAGCCATAGACCAACTCTCAGTAAAACAATGCATTACTCCTAAACCAGCTTGTTCTGCAGTCAAAATATTAATAGTATCTTCTTGTGCCATACGCGTATGAATAATTAACGGTTTACGAACAGTTTTGGCAATATGAATTTGTTGTATAAAAAAATCTTGCTGCTTATCAATTAATTTTTTATCATTGGTATGATAATAATCTAAACCAGTCTCGCCAATCGCAACCACAGAAGGATCGCTCGCTAAACGTAACCAATCTTTTAGATCTGGAAACTCTTGATCAGCATGTTCTGGATGTAAGCCAACAGAAATTTTTACCGAAGGAAACTTTTCTGCAATTTTAATTAACTCTTGGTGCTGTTCTGTTCGAGTAGCCACACATAATAAATTAGTAACTTTATTATTTATAGCGTTTTGAACAACATCATCTAAAGTAATACCCAACTTTTCTAAATCTAAAAAATGCAAATGACAATGAGAATCAACAAACATAAATCACATCGTATTAGTACGTTCACCGCTAGTTGAAAACACAACCAACGCTTGTTCTATCTTAGCAGCCAATTCTGCAGCAGAAGCCCCATTAAATTGTACTCCAACTCCTGGAGCCATATTATTAGCTTTTGCTGGAGTAATCCACACTACTTTACCATCCACAGGAAATTTTTTGTCTTCACTCAATAATGAAATTACTAATGACAAACTATCTCCAATACTAAATTGTTTTCTACTAGGTATAAACAAACCACCTTTTTCTACAAATGGCATATATGATGCATACAATACTTTTGGATCTTTTATCGCTAAAGATATTACTGGCGTTGCTGGAGCAGACGGAGTTGTGGTTGCCGTAACTGGCGTTGCCACCTTACTTTTATTAGGATCCTCTTGGTCTGCCATAGACATTCTCTCCAGTAAATTTAGTACACACAAAATTATCTAAAAATAATTGCCAATTAATTTGATACCCTAAAATAATTGCTCTATTAATATAGTTTAAGCTATCTAGCAGCTGCCATAATAAATTTGGAGATATTTTTTGTCTTATTTGTGATAATATAGAATCTTCTTTACCTTTTAGCATGTTGGTCACTATAAACCATAAACAATCTATCAATTGCTGTTTATCAAATTTGCTCCATTTTTCTACTACTATTCTTAAATTACCGTTATCTTGCACCCATATATTATATAAATCTTGTAATACCCCCATTTTATCATTATCTTTAATCTCTATGGAAAAAGTATTAATTTGTAGTACTCTACTTAAAATAGTAATAGGTAATGTTTTAGGATAATTACTAGTTAACAAAAATAATATTTTTGTTGAAACAGGTGGTTCTTCTAAAGTTTTTAAAAATGCGTTAGCTGCTTGCTTATTAATATTATGCAGATTATTGATTAACACTACCTTTCTGTTAGCTAAATATGGCACACTATTAGCAAAATTATTAACTTCTCTAATAGTATCAATTTTTATTTCCTGCTCTAGATTAATTACCAAATAATCTGGGTGATTCATAATTGCTAAATTGCTACCGTCTTCACAAAATAACCATTTAGCAAAATCTTCGGCAATTTTAAAAGTTTGCGTTTGTTCCCCAGATAATAAAACTGCGTGAGGCAAAGCATTATTTTTGTCTAATTGCTTAAGTTTGTTCAAATAATTTATTTGCATGTAAATTCTTATTTAATATTTCTATAATATGCTGTTTTATTGAAATTAAATCTTTATTAGCATCAACTATAAAATACTTTTCAGGAGTTTCTCTAGCTAGCTTTAGATAAACTTCTTTAACTCTATTAAAAAATTCTATCTTTTCTTGCTCTATTCTATCTATAGAGTTTCGGGTTTTTATTCGTTCTAATCCCACTGTTACATCCACATCAAATAACAACACTAAATCCGGTCTTAAATCTTTTTGAACAAAATTTTCTAAAAAAACAATACTTTGCATATCAATCCCTCTCCCACCACCTTGATATGCAAAACTAGCATCGGTAAACCGCTCACAAACCACAGTTTTACCAGAACGTAATGCTGGAATAATTAAATTTTCTAAATGTTGCGAACGAGCTGCAAACATCATTAATAATTCAGCTTGATTGGTTATTGATTCAGAAATAGTCTTATCTAAAAAAATTTTACGGATCTTTTCCGCAACAACAGTACCGCCAGGCTCCCTAGTATGCACTACACTAAGCCCTAAATTTTTAAGATGATCGACCACTAATTGAGCATTAGTGCTTTTTCCAGCACCTTCTATGCCTTCAATAGTTATAAATAAAGGTTTTTTATGTAGTGATCCGCTTAATTTTAACATAATAGCTGCTTAACAATTAGTTAGTTGGTAATGTTATATGGCTGTGTACCTTAGTCAAACAATAATAACACTGTATACAAAATCGATGTTTTATGTCAAAAATATTTATAACTTGATTTATCGGCATTTTATCGGCATTTTATCGGCATAATAATAAACAATCGATGCCACTTGTACTTGAATGAATGCATTTTATCTATTCTTTTTCCAAGTAAATTAGGAGTTAATATACTAATTTGCTTGGAAGTCTGCTATAATTAGATTATATGCAACAAACATTTATTAATCGTTCCAAATATTTAGAAGAAATTGAGTTTTCCTTCCAAACAGTACCAGTATGTGCATTAATTGGGCCAAGACAATGCGGCAAAACCACTATAGCTAAACAATATCTAGAAAAATACCAACATCAAAATAATCGCCAAATCTATCATTTTGACCTAGAAGACTATCGCGATGTTACCAAATTACAAGATCCCATGCTATTTCTTGGTTCCCTAGAAGGATTAATTATTATTGATGAAATTCATCATTTACCAGATTTATTTAAAAGTTTACGAGTATTAGTTGATCAAAAAAAAACCAGAAACTTTTTAATTTTAGGTAGTGCTTCACAAAAATTATTATTACAAACTTCAGAAACTTTAGCTGGCAGAATTAAATATATAGAAATGGCACCATTTTCTTTAGTAGAAATTAGTAATCAGCAACAATTATGGTCTAGAGGCGGATTCCCATTAGCATACTTAGCTAATTCAGATTTGATCAGTAACGATTGGCGACGCTCTTATATTAAAACTTTTTTAGAAAAAGATATTCCCAATTTTGGATTAAATATTGCTCCACAAATGATCCGTCGTTTTTGGCTAATGCTAGCACATTATCATGCTCAAATTTTTAATGCATCAGAGATCAGTAATTCTTTAGGGATCGATTATAAAACCGCACAACACTATTTAGATATTTTAGAATCAACTTTTATGATCCGCAGATTAAATCCTTGGTTTGCCAATATAAAAAAACGACAAATTAAATCTCCAAAAATTTATTTCAGAGATAGTGGTTTATTACATACTTTGTTGGGCATTGTTGACTACCAAAATTTAATTGATCATCCAAAACTAGGGGCATCTTGGGAAGGCTTGGCTATGGAACAAATCATTAGAGTACACCAAGCAGATAGCGAAGATTGTTATTTTTGGTGTACTCAAAATAATGCAGAACTAGATTTATTAATTGTTAAATATGAGAAAAAAATTGGATTTGAATTCAAATTTACCAGTAATCCAAAAATCACCAAATCTATGCATATAGCTATTAACGATTTAGAATTAGATAATTTAATAATTATTATTCCAGAAGGCGAAGAATTTCCTTTGCATGAAAAAATTAAAGCTTGTAGTTTAGAAAAATATTTATTAAGCATATCTAACTCAGAGTAAATGCAATAGATACACCAAAATATTAACCATTTAAAAGAGAAACACGTTGTTTTTTAATCCCATTTTGACTCTCCTCTCCTGCTCTCTTTCTTTTTCCTTCTATCACGCTATTAAAATATCCGGTAATAGTTCCCTGCCTAAACTTATTGATTATTGAACCAGTAAGTTCTTCTTCACCTACTTGTACCCCCACAGATCTTTTTTGCTGCTGTGCTTGTTGCAATTTAGCTACAGTTGTTTCTAGTTGAGACATTCTAGCTAAAAGGTTTTTAAAATCTTTTAGCCTTACTGGCGTTGTACTATCTCCTTCGCAAACAACTTCTGGTGTTAAATTAGAATTGTTTATTATTTTTTCAATTTTTGTTATTATCCTTTCAATTTTATCGCCAGTAGTATAAGTACTATTAAAAAACCATCGAGTAACGTCTGGCAATATCTCGTTTCTTTTTTTGTCCATTACTTCATTATCTTCTGTACAAATACCAGTTATGCTATCAACATCGGTACCTTCATATTTATAGTCTGGTCTAAAAAATTTAACTAAATACCCGAATAATTGCCTATGTTCTCTTTTAACTTCAGGGTTCTGTATAAATAATGCATAGCTTACAGCTTCTTTATAACTTTCATGCTCCGAGATTTTAAATATATCTGCGCCAGAACAAAAAAATAGATTTGCCAACTCTACGCAAATATAATCCCTACTTGTAGTAATAAAGTTAATATAATCTGGGTGATCTCTATGATCTTTATACGAAAGTAACTGTTCATTTTCTCTACCATTCAAAAACAAATAGTCGAACAAGGCATTTAAAAGACTCGTTTTAAGATCTTGTGTGGCTATATTGCTAGTAGCTAGAGTACTAGTTATGGAAGCAACAAATAATTTTATTACTTCCATATCATAACTTGCATTGGATGCCACTTTAATAGTAGAAAGTAGGGATTTGTTAAATGGATGGGCAAAATTTAAGTTGCTTATTAAATATTTTATTAGATAATTTTTTTTACAATATTCAGACATTGATTCACTAGCCCCATATTCTGCATCTATCAATGGCAACTTTCTTATAACTAGACTACTTAAGATCTTGCCTATACAATAAATTCTTTTATTATCTGATAAAGAATCTACGTCTAGTAATTTATCAAAAATTATCTTTAATTCATCTTCATTAAGATCTATTGTATTATTTACTAATGTTAAAATTACATCAGTAGGATCTTCACTAAGTGTATAATTATTTATTTCCTTGTTTTCAAGTAATTCTTTAGGTAGCCCATTAAAAATTTCTAACATTACCGTCTATTCATCCTATTTTTTATTATGCTATTTATTATTTTGTTTAATATAGAACTCCAATTGCTAATCAAGAAATTATAGCAATAACGCGATTATTTAATTAAGCCTTTGCCGCTGCTGCCTTAGTTCTGTGGCGGTTTCTATAACTTCAGCATCACTATTTGTAACCGTAACCTCTTCTGCTGAACTAAATGGGTTACTAAAAAATACCGTAGATTGTTGTCTTGAATCTTCGCTATTTAATGCAGATAGAGGCCGAGATGAACAACTAGCTGAACTTGAACTTGTAATAGCTGGTTGAAATATTGGTTCTAAAAGTCTTGACGAACCTAGCATCCTTTCAATGCCTTTCATACCTTCTTTAGCAAGATACATGGCAGTTGTGCCATATTGATGGCTAGATAGAACAACTGTCGCTTGAGTCAATGCAAAATTCGAGCCAAGAATAAAAGAAGTTTTATATTGATGAGATATTTCGCCATCAATAGTCCCTTGTTCTATATAGCTAAGTTTTTCGTTAAGCAATGCAGCTTCTAAGACTTTACCTTTTGAAGTCAAAAAATTAATCATCAGTTCTTTAGTGCGGACCATACCTTCGGCACGAGCAATTTCATCAATTTGTTTATTGGTCATTTCTCTTTGTTCTAATTCTCTTTGCTCTGTCTCAACTCTTGTCTGTTCTTCTTTCGCTAATCTTAATTGCTCTTTTATGCGTTCATTTTCGTTATAATTTTCTATAATCTCTCTCACTTTTTCTTTCGTAGCATTCAGCTTTACGATATCTGTGCGGATCCTTGTTACAATAGCATTTTGTTCTGGATACACAGGAGACAAAATGGAATTAGTAACCTCTGATATTTGGGCTAAGATATTTATGGAACTTACACCACCTTGTTCTACAAATCTACTTAACATTGCATGAATCTGATCTCCAGAAATTGCTCTAGTTGGCACTCCATGTAACTCATTAAGCGCCTTTAGTATTTCGTAATTTTTTTGTATTTCCGCGCATGCTTTACCTGCTTCAATCCCATAAGAATTATTAACATCTAAAAGTTCAGAACGGATTTCTTTTAATTTATTTGTTGCGGTATTTTTAAAATTGTTCTTAGTTTGCTCATCAACAGTACATTTTTGTGAAACGAAAGAATGATTGTTCCAATTGGCTATTGGCATTCGAGATGGAGGTATACTACGAAAATCAGAAAATAAATTATCTTGGACTAACATAGTTTTGTGATTATTTGAATCAACAAAATCAATAAACACATTACAATAAAGATGCCAATGTCCTTCAAACATGTCACCAATCGTAGTAATACTTCCTTCTAATTGAGGCTCGATACGACCAACTTGAAGTTTTTCCAATAAAGATACATATTTCAAAACTTCATTAGCAAGAGGATTATTATTTGCTGTTTGCTGAACATAATAATCAATAGGTAAATTTTGCATATTCCAACCTGATGGAAAACTCGAACAACCCGGCCTTTGGGTTGCAGTAGTATGCCCATTCAATAAATCCATTTGACTATGTAGCTGAGCAATAGGTTGCATGCAATCTATATGAAACCGATTTTCAGTTGAATTACGCCAGTTTGTTACAATATTAACAAGATTGACGATGCTTTGCCGATAAGATTGGACTGCTCTATCAACTACAGCTGGAGTCCTTGAAAAACTAATAAATTGCTCGGTAAATAGAGCTTTAGCAATAACATTATCAATTAATTGATCAAACGATCGATCAACGTTACCGATTGGTACATTTCCGTGATATTGAAGCCAACGTTCAATTAGCAAATTAAGGCCACTGATACTATCGGAAAACATGCAGGGGATCATCATTTTTTCTGCTTGAGGGAAACCAATAATCGCTGCCAAATAACCAAGACGATATTCTAATGGGGCAGCTAACACTTCCCTTACTTGTTTAACAGGGAATGATAATAAACGATGATCGTTTGGTTCGATAGCTCTTGTGTAGCCGTTACATCCCGGATCAAAACTATATTCCTCTAAGCTTTCAAAGATGTCCTTAAATAAATTACGAAAACTAGTATTATCTTGAGAATGCTCGTTGCCTCTAGTTATTTGATATAAAGCACTTTTAAATTTTTGTAAATAAATACTCTTTAAAAAATATTCTGTATTAACATTATATTTGCTCGCATTAATGCTTAGCGTTTCGATTTGGTTTGCAATACTTACGAGTTCATAGTGGTGTTTTTCTAAACTCTTAACAATATTATCAAGATAACCAAACACTACTTCAAAATTTTTTCGCATATCCATATGCAAATTTTGAATTTGCTCAGATATCTGTTGCAATTGGTTAGATATTTGTTCCAGCATCAATTGCAAACTGCGATCTGGTTCCGACTTTTGAAATATAGCAAACAATGCCAAACCAACACTAGCTATAGCAGTCATTGGAGATAACATTAACCCAAACGAAGCACCTGCTGGTAATGCAGATAATGTAGTAATAGCTGCATGAAGCTGAATTCCCATTGTACCAACCGTCCCCAGCATAGCAAGTTCGCGGCATCCAGTAGCTTGGCCAACGTTAATCAAAAAGTTGAATGAATTATAATAAGCTATTCTATCATTCTCTCTTTTTGAGTTCTGCATAAATTCATTAAAATTTTTAAGACTATCTCTCAAATCAGGATCTGATGTTTGGATTTCAAACGGACTTTGTGGATCAAAATTTTGATTAGCTTTTCTTCTTCTCATCTCTGCGTCGATCGACTCACGCAGCTCTTTTACTTGTTGCTCACTATAGCTCCCCTTTAATCTAACAATTTCTTGAGCATTTCTTTCTGTTAATTCTGCAGAAGTAAACGCAATAACTTGCGGTGTAAATGTAGGATCGCTAATAACTTGATGAAGCTCTTCTTTTGATGCATTCTTTAATAATTCACGAAGTTGTACTTCGGTAGAATTAGTTGAATATTTTTTAGCAAGATCTGAGCCAACAGTCACGGCAACTTTAGTAGCCGGGTGTTTTAAAGTGGCATAAAAAATTCTTAGAGCGGCATCATTTGGTTGGGATTTTAATAATGCTTGTATATTTTGGTTAAGGGATTTATTGTCAGGATCTATTTCTAAGCTTTTTAAATAGTTTTTTACCCACTCGGTTTCCCCTAAAATAGCGCCACCTTCCGATCGGGCAGTACGCCATTCGTCCTCTGCATTATCTTTTAATCCTTTAATGACTATTTTTCCAATCTCACCCAGTTTTTTAGCTGCTATCTTCGCATATTTTCCGTATGTTGGCGCATTTTCATAAAAAGCCATTGCCAAGTAATCTTCTGCAGTAAAAAACATGCTCACTCTCCTTGTATAAATCCCGCATAAGATACTCTATTTATAATTAGCTTGTCAATGCGTTCTATTACTTCTAATTTCCGAAACAGCTTTATTATGCTCTTCGAGTGACGCAGAAAACACATGCCCACCAGAACCATCTGCTACAAAATATAAATTATCATCTTCTGTTGGATTTAATGCAGCAACTATGGCAGAAATGCTTGGCATAGCAATTGGTGTCGGTGGCAACCCCTTATTACGATAAGTATTATAATCAGATGTTTGTTTAAGATCAGAATAATTTAAAGGACGATCAAAAACTTTCAAACCATAAATTACTGTAGGATCTGCTTGCAGCGGCATACCTGTTTGTAATCTTTTGTGGTACACCCCAGACACTTTATTCATTTCTTCAATAATTGCTGTTTCTTTTTCTATAATAGACGCCATAATTAATACTTCATACCTAGATTTTAATACTCCCTTAGTACTACTACTATTCCATAAAATATTTAATTTATTTTCCATAGCATCATAAGCATCTTGTAAAACTGCTATATCTTTAGTGTTTTTAGCAAATAAATACGTGTTTGGTAAAAACAATCCTTCACATTCTTCTGTTTCTGAACCAACTATGGAACGATTAATAGCACCTAATACTTCTTGACAGGTAGCATTAGTTAATGTCTGTTGAATTTTTGAGTTCTGTTGTAAAGCAGCTAATACTTGATCGAATCTTAATCCCTCTACAATGGTAAACTTGTGCAACAATACTTTGCCTTCTAATAATTGCTTCAATAATTGTACTGCTGTAGTTCCAGGAAGAACTAAATATTCACCTGCTTTTATTTTTCGATCATATTTGTTTACTTTGCTTAAAGCATATAACGTATATTGAGTGGTTTTTGATAAAATCTGATCTTTAGTTAATTTAGCTAATACTGATTTAAAATTTTCTTTAGGGAAAATCTCTAATATATATCCTTTATGATTAATATTAAGAACAGTATATTGCAATGTTAAATATTGATAGCTAATAAAAATAACAGCTATTAATACTAATAAAAAAAATTTAAACCTAGATAAGCCCATTAATCTAGTAGCCATTTTTTTTAAATCCTTTTAAATTTAAATATTTTTAAATATCAAAGTTCCATTAGTACCGCCAAATCCAAAAGAATTTGACATGCTAATGTGTAAATTTTTAACTTGTCTAGAACTTCCAGGAACATAATCCAAATTACAATCCACATCAGGATTAACTAAATTTATAGTAGCAGGAATAACTTGGTCTCTTAATGCTAATATTGAAAAAATTGCTTCTACTGCACCTGCTGCTCCCAGTAAATGCCCAGTCATAGATTTAGTAGAGCTAATAGGTATATTTTTAGCATAATCGCCAAACAAGCCTTGTATAGCTAAACTTTCTTCTACGTCACCAACTGGGGTCGACGTAGCATGCGCATTTATATATCCAATATCTTGGCCTGTAATTTTTGCATCTTCTAAGGCTAATCTCATCGCTGATTTAGCACCTACAGCTCCAGGAGCTGGTTTAGTAATATGATAAGCATCTCCACTCATACCAAAACCAATTAATTCCGCATAAATTTTAGCCCCTCGTTTTTTGGCATGTTCATACTCTTCTAAAACCAATACTCCCGCACCATCTCCTAATACAAAACCATCTCGATCTTTATCCCACGGTTTAGATGCACCAGCAGGATCATCATTTCTAGTCGATAAAGCGCGTAATGCATTAAATCCAGAGATCCCCAGCGGAGTACAAGCCTTTTCGGCACCACCAGTTAACATTAAATCTGCATCACCATATTTAATCATACGTGCCGACAAACCTATAGCATGAGTACTAGTTGCACAAGCAGTAACCACTGCAAGATTCGGTCCTTTTAACCCATACATAATAGAAAGATGCCCAGAAATCATATTAACTAAAGATGCTGGTATAAAAAAAGGACTAACTCGCCTCGAACCTTCTTTAGCTAAAATAGAACTAGTATTCTCTATAGAACCAATACCTCCTATCCCAGAACCAACCATAACCCCAAATCTTTCTAAATTAATATTATGAGAATTAAGATCTAGTCCAGTATCAACAATGGCCTGCACGCCTGCTGCAATGCCATATTGAATAAAAGGATCGCATTTTTTTACTTCTTTAGCCGCAATATAATTTTCTGGTTTAAAATTTTGAATTGTTCCTGCAAATTTAGTAGAAAAATCTGTAGTATCAAAAAAATCAATCAATCTAATACCACTTTTACTTTGCAAAATATTATCCCAGCTAGTTGGAATATCGTTCCCTAAAGGACAAATTATTCCTAAACCAGTAACAACAACCCTTCTACTACTTGTTGTTGCCATAACAATTATGCTTCTTCTTTAGAAGTTACATAATCAATGATATCTTGAACTTTATAAATTTTTTGTGCATCTTCATCAGGAATATCTATACCGAACTGATGTTCTAATTCCATAACTAACTGTACGTGATCTAAAGAATCAGCACCTAAATCTTCTACAAACGATGCTTCCGGTACTACTTTTGATTCATCTACTCCTAATTCCTCGACAATAACTTGTCTAATTTTTTTTACTTTTTCTTCCACAGTACCCATAATAACAGCCTCCAGTTATATATAAAAAAAAATTTAATTAATTCATTAACATTCCACCATTTACATGAATAGTATTACCAGTTATATAGCTAGAATTTTCACTAACTAAAAACATTACTGCTTTTGCTACTTCATCAGCAGTACCAAACCTACCCATAGGAATTTTACCTAATAATTGATCTTTAAATTCTATAGGCAAAGATTTAGTCATGTCGGTATCAATAAAACCCGGGGCAATTGCATTGACGGTTATCCCCCTACTAGCTACTTCTTGAGCCAGAGACTTGGTAAAACCAATTATTCCTGCTTTTGCTGCCGCATAATTAGTCTGACCAGCATTACCAGAAAATGCTATAACAGAACTAATGTTTATAACTCTACCCCAACGTAGCTTCAACATAAATTTAATACATGCTTTAGTCAAGCGAAATACGCCAGAAAGATTAGTATTAATAACCTTAAACCATTCTTCTTCACTCATGCGTAAGAATAAATTATCTTTAGTAATTCCAGCATTATTAATTAAAATAGCTGGTGAACCAATAGCTTCATTAATTTTATGCATAGCTTTTTCTATAGAGTGTGGCTCAGCTACATCTAGCATTACCCCTTTACTTTTATGGTTACCCAAAGTTTGTAAATTAGAATTAATAACTTCTGCACCATGTTCACTAGTGGCAGTTCCTACTACAGTAATACCAGCTACTGCTAAATATTCAGCAATAGATTTACCTATACCACGGCTAGCTCCAATTACTAACGCTACTTTATCTTTCAAGTTATCCAAAACTATAATTCTCCAAAATAAATTAAATTACCTTAACACCACCAGCTAGCTGAACTGCTACTTTTTCCCTAATTAAGCTTGGTACATTTTTTTCAGCTTCTAGCGCAGCAACCAAAATTGCATTACAAAATGCTTTGGCATCTGCACTACCGTGGCTTTTAATAACTATGCCATTTAAACCCAATAAACTTGCTCCATTATATTGATTAGGATTAAATTTGTGAAATATTTTATTTAAAATTGGCTTAGCCAAATATCCTATTAATTTAGAATAAAAATTTTCCGTAAACCCTTGCTTAAGATAGCATAAAATTAGCTTTGCGAACCCTTCAGTTACTTTTAAAGCAACATTACCAACAAAACCATCGCAGACTATTAAGTCTACTGTACCTTTATAAAGATCGTCACCTTCTACAAATCCAAAATAATTAAGTTCTGGTGCATTAGATATTAATATAGCCGCAGCTTTAACGGCTTCGGTACCCTTGATTGCTTCTGAACCAATATTTAATAAACCAATGCTGGGATGCTCTTTGCCCAATGCACTAACTAAAGCTGATCCCATAACCGCAAATTGAAATAATTGTTCTGCGGAACAATCTACATTAGCTCCTAAATCCAAAATACTAACTAATCGATCTTTAGAAGGCATAGAATATAAAATTGCCGGACGATAAACTCCTGGCAAAGTTTTAAGTACAAATCTAGCCATTGCCATTAAAGCACCAGTATTTCCCGCACTAACACAAGCTTCTGCTTTACCAACTTTTACTAAATTTAATGCGACCCGCATAGAAGAATCTGGTTTTTTTCGTAAAGCAACCGATGGTAAATCATCCATATCAACTGTCTGACTACAATTAACAATACTAATCCGTTTATAGTTTATTGCTAATTTTTGAGCCGTTAATTTTTGCTCTATTAGTACTTGGTTACCAACTAAAATTAAATGTAATCTATCGTCAACAGATAATGCCATAAATACAGCTGGTATAGTGATCTCTAACCCGAAATCACCCCCCATCATATCAATCGCGATATAAACACCGGGATTATTGTCGCGATTATCCTTCATCTACATTATCTATTTTTTTACTATCAACTTTTTTTACAATAACTTGTCGACCCTTATAGTAACCTTTCGGGGTTATGTGATGGCGTAAATGCAATTCACCAGTTTCTTGATCAGTAGCTACCGTTGGCGCAACTAATTTATCATGATTACGACGCATACCTCTTGTAGATTTAGTCCTGCGACTCTTCTGTACAGCCATTTATTTAACTCTCCCAATTGTTTCACTTCAATATAGTTTAAATATTATGCTCTTAAGCATCAACTTAAATTTAGCAGTTAGTCGTTCTACAAGGCTAGGTTGCAAAGTAAAGTCTCTTATCTCACCAGCTTGAATAATTTCCGTTGCAATATATTGACAATCACCAAACCCATCTATTAACCCTAAATCAAGGGCAGATTGACCAACCCAAAACTTTCCAGAAAAAATATCTTGGTCATCTAGCTTTTTAATTGAAGCAGAACGTTTATCTACAATATTTTTAATAAATATTTTATGCACCAAATCCAATTGTTGGCCAATAAATTCTTCTTGCTCTTTATTTCTAGGAGAAAACGGATCTAACATAGCTTTATTTTTCCCAGCAATATACAACCTTCTTTCTACACCTAATTTTTGCAACGCATCAACAAAACCAAAACTATCTATTATTACCCCGATAGAACCAACTAGACTAGTTTCATCAGCATAAATTTGATCAGCTGCGCTAGCTATCAAATAAGCTGCCGAAGTCCCCATATCCTCAATCGCTGCATATACTTTAATGTCTTTATATTCTTTACGTAGTCGTAAGATATTATTATAGATTTGTCTAGCTTGCACTGGACTTCCACCTGGGCTATTTATTTTTAAAATAATCCCTTTAGTTTGTTTATGCTTAAAAGCATTTTTTAAGCTTTGATTAATATCATCGGCATTAGCAGGTTGATTTCTACTAATTTCGCCTTCAATTTCTATTAAAGCAGTATGAGGCCCTTTGTATTCTTTATTAGAGGTAATCTTATTGTTACCAAATATTAATAATGCGGTTATAAAAAAAACATAACCAAACCCTAATATCTTAAATACAACACCCCATTTTCTTTTGGTGCGTTGTTCTTTTAAATTACTAAATAACAATTGTTGTATGGTGTGTTTTTCCCAACTATTTTGATCTTGATTATCCACTTATTTGCTCCAATTTTGACAAAAATTTAATTAAATCTGAGTCGTATTCAGCTGTAACATTTATAATATTATTTGTTTGTGGGCAAACAAATTTTAAACTTTTAGCATGTAAAAACATTCTATCTATCCTCAAATGCTTTATTTGCGAATCAAACTCTCTATGGCCATACTTATCATCATTAACGATCGGAAAGCCCATATGAGTTAAATGTACCCGAATTTGATGGGTTTTACCAGTTGTTGGTTTGGCAGTTACTAAACTAAAGATTTTGTTACCAAGACTAGGAATTCTAAAAACTTGCTCAGAAATAAATTCGGTTTTAGCATAGGCACCATGGGCAGATGGTATTACGAAGTGTTCTTTAGAGCTTTTAATTATTTTTTTTAATGGCAATTCAATGATTTTTTTCCCTCTAAAAGCCCCCCACACTAACGCTGAATAAGTTTTAGTTATTTTTTGCTCTCTTAATAAAGTATGTAGTTTTTTTAAATAAGATCTTTTTTTAGCGATCATTAAACAACCAGAGGTATCTTGATCTATACGATGAACCAACTCTAAAAAATGTTCGTTTGGACGCAAATTACGCAATATTTCAATTAAACCTATAGTAACTTTACTACCACCATGCACTGCAAGTTTGGTAGGTTTATTAATAATTAATAAATTTTGATCCTCAAAAATAATTGCTTTACTAATTTTTTCTTGCCACAACTCTAAAAATTTTTTGTTTGGCTTTCTAATGGATTCATTAATAATTTGTTCTGGAATCAACTTAATCGGAGGTACCCGCACATCATCGTTAATCTTTAAACGATACCCAGGCTTAATTCTACCGCTATTTACTCTAACTTGGCCTGTTCTAATTAAACTATAGATTAAAGCCCGAGCAACTTGTTTGTTAAATAGTATATATAAGAAATTATCTATACGTTGATCGTAATTTTCTTCGTTAATCTTTAAGTGTTGTACTTTAGTGAATGACATTTTTTTTGTTAATTATTTATTATACTTAATATAATAGATTTTATAATAATATGTCAAAACAAATATAAATTTAGTTGGATGTCAAAAAGCAAACTATTTCATATTTAGCTATTAGTACTATTTCAAAATTTAATATCTATAGAATTCTATAACAAAATATTAAATATTATTAAAAATTAAGGAAAATAAAATGCATTACACAAAATTCCGTCCTAAAGCGTTAATAGCAACAATATCGTCCCAACTATTTGAACCCTCATTAAGCACCGAAGAAAATACGCCTACTATAGACACTCAATTTTTAGCAACAGAAGCTGCCATTCAATTTTTTAGTGAAAATCCCACTCAAACAAAACTCTCTCGCAAAAACTCACAATTATTATATTCTTTCTTAAAAATAACCACCCCCAATCACAACACAAAAATAATAGCTATTTCTCGTCAGACAATCGGTAAAGGGAGCCAAGGCAAAGTAAAACTTGGATACGATGTTATCACTAAAAAAAAGGTTGCTATTAAAATTAAAGTACCTAATGAAACAGATCAACATTATTGGCATTCAGAAGCAAGTTTTTTAAAAGAACTAGGACAGCTTCATGGTACTTTAACTAGAGAAAATACTTTTAAATCCTATATTTTGTCTGATTTTTTTTCTAATAGCCAAACTTTAAAAAAACATCTTAAAGAAAATCCAAATTTATCAAAAACAAACAAATTAAAAATAATACTAAAAATAATAGAACAACTAGAACTAATCCACGAGAAAAATATTGTACATGGTGATCTAAATCTTAATAATATTCTAATTAACAATGATGAAAAAATAAAAATAATTGACTTTGGATATTCTTATGAATTAAACACTAATAAAATAGCAAAATTCACCAGAAAAGATACTGGTTTCGATGAAGTAGAAGGAAAGCTATTATGGCTAGCCCCAGAACGTGACCCTTGGAAGGCAGAAGAAATATTAACAGAAATAGAAAGTTCTCCTTTTTATACGTCAAACATTATGTTAATTAATATTCACAAAAATATTAGTCAATGGATTAAAGAAGAAGATTATGGTTTTTATCACACCTCATCAGATGTATATAGCTTAGGGTACAATATTAATAGATATATTAATCCATATCCTCAAGATCCAGATATTACTAATTTATGCACACTAATGTGTAAAAGCAATCCATTCGAACGATTAACTCTCGAAGAAGTTAACAAACAATGTAATGAATTACTTATGGAACAAACATATTTATTAAAATTAAGCTAATATTTTACTAATAAAAACTATGCAAGTTATAAGGAAATAACGAACATGCTAAAAACAACCCCTACTCCACTAACTCCACCAAAGAGAAAGCTCTTAGAAAGTCCTAATGAACAATCTCCTCCTAAAACCCCTAAAAAGGAACCATTATTAAACAAATCAACCAGCAGTAATTTTCAAGATAATTATACTAATTACTCCTTCTCAGACACAACTAAAACTCAAATTAAAGAATATTTTGAAGCACATCCAGAAAATAATAAATATTCTCGCAAAATAAATGGATTAGGGTGTTCTTTTATAAAAACAAGATTAAACAAAATATATGCCATACACCACAGAATAGGAACTGGTACTTATGGTTACGTAAGATTAATAGACGATATCGATTCTAGACAAAAATTCGCACTTAAAATAATGGCAGTAACAAACAATATTAATCATAATTGGGCTTTAGAAAAAAATATTTTAGAACGATTAAATTTATTATTTGATTACATAGAAGAAACATACCCCGGCGCTTCTACTTCTTCTAATACTAGCATTGCTGTTGCGTTAAAAAAAAAGCTAACTTTTAATGAACCAAGTTGTTCTTCCTCTATATTAAATCCAACCATACCATCAGAATTTATACTTACAAAACCTACATTACTACCTTACTGGAAAAAAAAAATCAAAGATCCTAAAGTATTTCCTACAACATACACTAAAAAAGTTGGTTTAATTATTAAATTAATTGAAGGTAAACAATCATTAAGAGAATATTTAAAAACAAATTATTATACTTTAGATTTGCCAACCAAGATAACTATAATATTAAAAATTATTCAAGCTTTAAAAATAATCCATGCAAAAAACATTGTACATAATGATTTAAGTCCCAATAATATCTTAATTGGACAAAATAACGCTACCGGAGAAATAACAATAGAAATAATTGATTTTGGTTGCGCTGCCGTCCTTAACGAAAACAAAATAGCAGCGACTAAAAATGTACCTAGCTTCACTAATGCTTTTGAAGCTGGTAATGGATATTTTGCTCCAGAAAGTAATGTTAACTTTATAAAAAAAACATTATTAACTAATTCGACTATTATAGCAAACATACCGGGGTATCTTCACAATGATATTAAGACATGGGCTTTAAAAGATGGGTTAGGTTTTTGTTCTCCTTATTCTGATGTATATAGTTTGGGTTGCAATATTAGAGACTTAAATGAAGATAATCATAAATTTTTAAGTAATTTATTCGAAAAAATACACAAACAAAATCCGTACGAAAGACCATCTCTAGAATACATAGAAGAACAATGTGTTGATTTTCTTTTACAACTATATATAGAAGAAGATGCTGAACTTAGATCCCCTATAGCAAAACCTCTTGATTTTTAGTTATTTGACTATCATTGTAAATACACGTGATTTATAGCCATATCCCCTAGTTAAGTCTAAAATAATTTGTTACTATCAAAAAAAATATTTATATTCAAATATAATAGTTTCAAAAAATTTAAAAATTAATTTTTATTTAGGTTTATTATGTATGACAGAATCAATAAAAAGAATGTTAATAAACGCTACTCAAGCGGAAGAATTACGTGTAGCCCTAGTAAATGGGCAACATTTATATAATTTAGATATAGAAAACACTAGTAAAGAACTACAAAAGTCCAATATCTATAAAGCTAAAGTTACTCGTATTGAACGCAGTCTAGGGGCAGTGTTTGCTGATTTTGGAGCTGAAAGGCATGGTTTTCTATCTGGACGAGAAATTGCTGCTGAATATTTTAAAAAGCCTATTACAACAACTGTAATAGAACAGCCACATGAACATAATAAGACTCCAGAAAGTCATACAGAGAACCAAGACAATGCCGTTAACCTTGATTCCGAAACAACAGCTGAGTTAGCAGAAAAAGTTCCAGAAAAAATTAACCACCATTTATCTGTACAAGATTTAATAACAGAAGGGCAAGAACTTATTGTTCAAGTCGAAAAAGAGCAACGTAGTAATAAAGGCGCCGCATTAACTACTTTTATTAGTTTAGCTGGTTGTTATCTGGTATTAATGCCTAATAATCCAAACGCCGGCGGGATCTCTAAACGAATCGAAGGTGAAGACCGTAGCGAACTCAAAGAAATGCTTAATGGTTTAAAAATTCCAGAAGGTATGGGAGTAATAGTTAGAACTGCTGGAATTGGACGTAATTTAGAAGAATTACAATGGGATTTAGACGTTTTATTAACTCAATGGCAAGCCATAAAAGACGCTGCCAATTCTAAACCAGCACCATTTTTAATTTATCAAGAAAGCAACCTAGTAATACGTTGCATTAGAGATCATTTACGTCCTGATATTGAAGAAATCTTAATTGACGATCCAAAAATATTCGATATGGTATACGAACATATGCGACTTATGCGACCAGACTTTTTAAGTCGTATTAAACTCTATAATGATGCAGTGCCTTTATTTAGCAGATTTCAAATAGAAAGCCAAATAGAATCAGCATATCAACGCGAAGTAAAATTAAAATCTGGCGGATCTTTAGTTATAGATCACACCGAAGCATTAATTTCAATCGACATAAATTCAGCTAGAGCAACTAAAGGTTCCGATATAGAAGAAACTGCTTTACAAACAAATTTAGAAGCAGCGGAAGAAATTGCCAGACAATTAAGATTACGAGACTTAGGCGGGTTAATTGTAATAGATTTTATCGATATGTCTACTTCTCGTAATCAACGAGAAGTAGAACAAAGACTACGTCACTCTATGGCTATGGATCGCGCTAAAGTACAAATTAGCAAAATTTCAAGATTTGGCCTTTTAGAAATGTCTAGACAAAGATTACGCTCTGCTCTTAGTGAATCAATAGAAATCTCTTGTCCACGCTGTAATGGCAAAGGCACAATTAGAAGTATTGCCACTATGGCCATCAATATTGTTCGTATAATAGAAGAACGTGCAATAGAAGATAATGTTGGCGCAATTATTACTGAACTACCAATAGAAATTGCTTCTTTCTTGATGAACGAAAAACGTTCAGCCATTACTAACATAGAAAAAAAACAACATATAAAAATAATTATTGTACCTAATAAATATATTAATGCTCCAAATTATGAAATAAAAATTATCAAAAAAGAAGATCTGCCTAAATATCAAGATATTAGTTATACTTTAGTTAATAAAAAAGACTCAGTTGAATATGATCCTTCCAAAATAACTAATGTCGCGCACATTCTACCAAAATTAGCACCAGCAGTAGTTAATACTAATACTACTCCAGCACCAATTCCTGTTAACCTAGATGGAATAAATGGTACACCAATTAAACAAATGCATTATAATACCTTTGTTAGCCTAATTAAACGTTTATGGCATGTTATTAAAGGTAACGATACAATCGATACTAACCTTGATACTACTACTATTACTCCGAGTCGCGAAAGACCATTAAAAAAACATAGAAATTATTACCACAAACAACACAATAAAAACAGATATAATAAAAACGAAAAAAATAATAATTTCTCTAATCGAAGCGAACAACCTAATAAAAAATCAGGTCCTTTTAAACATAATAATAATAAATTTAAAGAAACTGAGGAAAAAAATTAAAACAAACGCAATATATATGGAAACAAGCACGATATATACTAATCATCTAGATCATCATCATCGTCATCGTCTAATGCATCTAATTCAGCTAAATCTGGTAGCTCTGGTAATTCTGGATAAATAGGTAAATCCGGAATTATTTCATTAAGATCATCATCGATACTATCAACTACATTACTTTCTACACTAGCATCGTCACTAACAACAGTACCACCCATCATTTGAATTAATTGATTTACATCCGCTAAATAATTAACCAAATCTACTTTTTTTACTGGTTGAGATGGAAAGGTGGTGAGTTTTAATAAATTAGTTGATAATTGTTCAGAACTAGCTACTGCTTGAGCCTGTTCTTTACCGGATAACCTTTCTATATGTATAAGTTCTTCGCTTAAGCTACCATGTCTTAATAAAGGTAATTTAAATAATTCTTGATCAGCAGGATCTACTATTTCGGTAACCAATGATGACATAGGTATACCAGTGAAAATGGAGGCAATAAGATCTGTTATCGCACCTGATGCTGCAACCGTTGATTGAGCAGTTTCTACTCCTGATTTTTCTTTTGACGCTTCTTTAGAGGTTTCTTCATGTACAGCATTTAATTTCTTTTGTTTAGCAATTTCATGTTCTAATATAGCTATTAATCCTGCTATAGCTCGTTCTAATGGCTTCATAGTTACTGTTTCTGCTATACTTGCCTGTAATACAGAAATATCACTATTATCTAATATTTTTGGCTCTTGAAATTCATTTTTAAACAAAATATTTTTAAACAGCTCTGTACGTTTTTCTAATTGTATTAATTCTTGAGTATTTGGGATATCAACTTTTAATAATTGATTAATACGAAGGGTTTTAACTGGTTTTGGGTTAGCATAAAACATTTCCGCTCGTACTATTTTAGATTTAAAAAATACATGAGCTTCTCCTTCACGTTGATCTTTTAAATCCAGTAACTCTATTCTTTGCCGTCTATCAACAGAAGCATTCTTAGTATCTAAATAATTTACTGAAACACTACCAGCATCCATCTGAAAACCACTTACATTAGTTACATAAGTTTCTCCGGCCGTTTTATTAAAGAAATCCCAAGTTTCCATAGGATCTTCTAGTTTCATACAAATTTTTATATTACAGTTTGCACCAATAGATGCTGCTTCTTCTTTAGAAGCTTTTTGAAATGCCGGTAAATCTTGCCCTGCAAAAATTGCTGAAAACCCCAAGCTTCTAGCTTGAGCTGGAACTACTGCAAAACCTTTTACGGCATAATAACCATATTCATCCATAATACACACGTACGGCGATGGTGAATTAGTAGGTTTACTTAAAATAACATCTCGATAATCTCCTTCTACTTTATCTCCTAACCCTGCTGCCATCATAGCTTTTAAGGATGCAATAATTACTTTACCTAAATTCGCTAATTCATCTGGAGACTTTTCTAATGCCGGCAATAATACTACTAAAATTCGACGATTTAAAACTACATCTTTTAAATCTACTTCAGCTAAATTAGTACGAATTATATGCCCATAAGTATCTGCCAACGAACCAAATACTCTGGTTAACTGCATAGTAATAAATCCATGTTGTTCACGCACTTCACCAGCTTGATTAAATTTATTTTTAGGATTATACCCAGGCAGATTATTTACATAATTTTTTAATGGCTCTAAAACTGCTGAAGGTAATTCATTAAGTGGAATTTTAAAATTATCATCCCCTATAGGAAATTGTTTATCAACCACAATAGACTCTAATTTTTCCAACATAAAATAGTCTCTTATTGTGTTAGCATCCAGTAAAATATGGCCAGCATCTCGCATCGCCGTTAAAATTTTCATTAAACTTTCAACAAAATTGATGGCTCGACCTTTCCACATGTCACCACCACTATCTCCACCACCACCAGAATCCATCAAACTTGTTACTAGCTGCGATAACATACTAGAAGAACCATGTGAAAATGGATTCATAGTATTAGATAAACGATTAGATTGCGGACCTAGAACATCTCTTGCTCCAGTCATAAAATTTATTAATAATATATCATCATCACGCCCCATGGCGCGCACTATAGAAAAGATTTTAGCAAATAAACTATTATCACCTTTTCCATCAACATAAATAAATCCACTAGCTTGTACTAATGAATTAAATGCAATGGAAACCAATGCTTCTGTTTTACCACTACCAGTTGATCCAAAAATTAACACGTGAGTACGTAAATCACTGTTAGTAAACCATAATTCTTGTCCATTGGTTCTATCGTTACCAAAAAAAGAAATACCATCTGCTTTATTTGGTTTAGTGGTTCCTGGAATTACATCATTATAATCCAAAGATTTAGAAGAACGAGGTAATCTAAATGGTAATTTTCTTTCACTAGACATTATAAACCAAAACAATAATGATAATACTAGAAAAATTAAATCAGAAAATTCTGCATACATAAATAATGCAGCAATTCCAGTTATATTCAATGACATTGAAGTAACTGGATTTAATAAAAACTCAGCAAATCTTGTTCCTAACGGCCGAGTATCACGTGCAACTTGTTGTGCACCATGTTCATGTTTTTCTTCTAAACCGCGAATAACCATAACTTTTATTATAGTATTATTGCTAGGTATATACCCGATATCGCTCGTGATCTATCAGCTGTTACTACATTGCACTATTTTCTACTTTTTCATCTTTCTGGGCTAATAATTGCTGTTTTTCATCTTCTGTTGGAATATAAAGAATGTCATCTAGTGCTAACTGTAATGCTTTAACTGCTTCTTTTATGTATGGCACGCTCAAACCACGACCTAAAGATTTTTCTACTAGAAAATGTGCGTGTGCTCCTGCTGCTTCAACAAAATGTGTTTGCCTACCTGTACTATTTAAGACATACCAAAACAAACGATCAATTGGCTTTAACCATAAAAAATCAGCCGTTGCCAACACCCCATCATTTCTTGCCAACAATAATAAATCTATAAATACGGTAAATTCATAAGCATGTGTATGTACTATGTCCTGAATAATTCTCTGATTATAATACTTACGCCAAATATCATCTACATTAGAAAAATCTAATACTCCTGGCTTCTTACTATCAGCAGATTGGTTGATTTGTTTTAAAAGTCCTGTTGCAACTTTACTATCTCGACAACCTCTAGCCAAAAATATGGCAAACAATGCCCGTTGATGAATTGGTAAATATTCTGGCATACGCCATAGTCTACCTAACTGTTTAGTAAAAACTAATTCCGCTTTATCATGATCTAAATGGATCTTAAAAACATATGGATTACCGTGCTTAAACCCCTCATGTTTCTCTACCGATATTTCTATTAATTGATGTTGTTTACAAAAATCTAATGGTGACTTTCCCATGGCCCAAGGACCAGTATTTAATGGCTCGTTCACTAAATCTAATCCAATTACTGGATTAATTTGTGGCCATTCGACACTTTCTTGTCTTGCAAGTTTATGCATGTCGTAACGCTTTTTATATCTATTAGAAATATTTTTATAAAAACTAAGATAAGAAAAGACTGCTAAACATATCATAATTGGATAACGTAAATAAATTCCTGCCTCTATACTTAAATATTCCGCAATACTCATTGTTAAATCTTGAGGATCTATTGATGTAGCTAAAGATAATGCCTTAGCCACCTCTTCTTTTAAATAACCCAAATTAACCATTTCTAATGGTAATAATTGAATTATAAAATTAATAACAATTAATTCGCCGACCCTAATTTTAAGAAAACAGTTTCTTAATTGATCTTCAAATGCTAACCATATTGCGAGGCCAACCAAGAAAATACCTACCATGCCCCACAAAATATTCATTGAATTGTCATCACCTTGTTGAGGCGCGCCGCCACCACCACCAGCCATATTACCTCCCCCAGCTCATTGATTATTCCTCTGTCAAACTATCTAGCGGTACTAATTGACTAGAACTAGAGGTATGTACAATTTCTAAAATAACGTCAGTAAAACATAATAATCTTAAAGAAATAGGTATTTTGTTATCAAACTGAACAGAAACTCCTAATATAGAGTTATCTGCTCTATCAAAAGTTACCCCTAAACCATACCCCATACAAAAAGAACATAATTGATCTGCTCGACGCATAATTGCCGGTAACAGACCGGCAGCACTAAAGGCTTTCTCAATAGAGATTTCTTCATTTTTAACTGTAAACTTACAATTCATAGCTTTAGCGATAGCCATTATTTTATTAATTATTAAATCTTGCTGCTCTTGTCTTTCTTTTATATCACTATTACTATTCATATATAATAAAATAACTTAAAATAACTTAAAATCAATATGAAAAAAATATTTAATACATTTATACTAACAGCCGTTATTATCGCTAGTTTTATTAACTGTGGTTGCTCTAAACTTAAAAACAAGGCTAATAAGCAAAAAAACAGTATTAACAATACTAAAAACAATGTTGATACCGATATAGGGTCTCAACTAGTATCCTCTGCTAGGTCTATAGAAAAATCTCTAGCAATTTTAGCAGCTAGCCAAGAAATAAATAATATCCCCGTATTAAACACTATACCCCTAATTACCCAAGAAGGTGGAATGGGGGGAACTGCTGATATAGATTGGACTGGCCCATTAGAGCCATTATTAGAAAAACTCGCCAATATGACCGATTATACTTTAAAAATTATGGGTAGCACCCCTTCCATACCAATTATAGTGTCCGTTACCCAAGAAAAGGCAATTATTGCAGATATCTTAAAAAATGCTTGTCTGCAAGCGGGGAAGCGCACTAACATAGTAGTTTTTCCTGCTAGTAAAATTATTGAATTACGTTATCGATTTGCTCAATTAGGGCCTTCTACCAATCCGAGTAAAAAATAATGGGTAACAATAATATACTGAATGCATTTGAGTTTTCGGTGTTCTACAAATTAAAAGGCTGTTTGTCTGAGCCCATAGGGCGAGTTTACAGCTTTTTAATTTTAGAATACCGAAAATTCATGTGTGTTCAGTATATTAAATTTAATTTAATATTTAAAATAATTTTAATAATTATACCAAGTACACTGTGTAATTGCTCAAATAATAAAATGAGCCAAGAGCAATCTTCTCTAAAAACTATTCCCAAGGCTAATAAGGCTTTTTCTATCAACTCTTTAAGAGCCCAGGCATTACGAGATACTGCTTTATCTATAGGAGCAAGAGGAGGATTATCGTGGCGCACTAAAAAAATCCACACAATATTGTCAAATTATGAAAAAAATCTAGATCGAATCTTTAATTTTTATGTACTATTAGTTGAAGAAAGTGTGCTGCCACCAGTATTAATAGAAGCTCGTAATGCCTTAACTATCAATGGTACAGATTTAATTCGTATTGCCGATCGTAATTACAAAATTATTCACCAAGCAAAATTTGTTACTAGTCCACCTAATTGGCGCGAATATCTCTGGAAGATATTTGAACAACCAGAAATGCCAGATAAAAGCCTATTACCCAAAAATAAAGTTGAACAAGACATTTGGAATAAATATATAGATCAAGGTTGGACAGAAGGGGTAAAACAAGCTGATCTTATTTTTAAAGAAAATTTAAATATTTTAACTAGAGATTTTAACGGTATGATTTTATATCGTAAATTATTAGCTCAACAAATGGTTACCCCTCCTTTTGTCTCTAGCATAGAATTAGGTATTACAGGAGATCGTAATAATTTAACGGTAAATGATAGAATTTTAAAAATTACAGCTTTTCCTAGTTTACAAACCGACGGATCCCAATGGAAAACAGAGATCAAAACGCATGACTGATTTCTTATTATTAGATGAACCAATTCGTTTTACTGCTGAAGCATTAGATCGATTATTATTACATTGCGTAGATTTAGAAGCATCAGATATTACTTTTCAATCTAACTCTTACATTATTAGTGAAGTTCACGGTAAATTATATAAAGTTACTAAAAGAAAAGTCACTAATACAGAAGTTGGCGATTTATTAAATATAATTTACGGAGCTAATGGAACCACTCAAATTTATAGTGGACACGACATAGACACTCAATACGAAATTCGTCCTTCTCGTACCAGAAGATGTCGTTTTAGGGTGAATGCCACTGGCTGCCAAGTAGAAGGTCATGATGGGATTCAAATTACTCTTCGTACTATACCAACTAGCCCACCCGATCTTCTAAGTCTCAATTTAGAGCCAGAAATTATTGCTAATATGGCACCATACCAAGGAACTGTAGTTATTACTGGTTCAACTGGTTCTGGGAAAAGCACCCTACTTGCTTCCATTATCAAAAGTTTATTAGAAGAAACTGATGGCAACCGCAAAATGCTAACCTACGAAGCACCAATAGAATTTGTTTACGATACAGTTGAAACACCATCTTCCTTAATAAGTCAATCTGAAATACCAAAACATTTACCATCTTTTGCAGCTGGGGTAAGAAACGCTTTGCGCCGTAAACCACGATTAATTTTAGTCGGTGAATCAAGAGATCAAGAAACTATTGCTGCAGTAATAGAAGCTGCCCTTACTGGCCACCCAGTTTATACTACTGTGCATAGTAACGGTGTGGCAGATGCTGTAAGACGTATGATTACGACTTTCCCTGCCGATGAACGCCATAGTCGAGCGTTAGACATTTTAGAAACCATGAGATTAATAGTTTGGCAAAAATTATCGCCAAGTACAGATGGAAAAAGAGTAGCATTACGAGAATTTTTAGTGTTTGACGATAAAATTAGGGATGCTCTAATAACTACAGATATTAACCTATTAGCTCAAACCACCAGAAAACTATTAAAACAATTTGGCCAGCCAATGTTAGTTGATGCAACTAAAAAATTTAAAGAAGGCATTTTGCCAGAACGAGAGTATAAACTTATAATGAACCAATCAGAAATATTAGATAAAGATGTGGGGTTATAAGAGGTAAGCATATGGAACCATCCGATGATACTCATTGGCGCGATAGCGCTAGACAAGCTAGATTTTTCTTTGTTGACGCTTATGCAGCGTTTCCAATTTTAATAATGTTTCTACATATTAAATTATGGACATTCTTAACAGCAATAGGATGTATGATATTTTTTGCTATTTTAGAACGTTTTAAATTTACTATTCCAGTATTTTGCAGATGGTTAAGGGTTACCATAGCTGGACCATTAAAACTAGCTAAACCGTGGTGGAGAGAATAATTATATGCCTAAAGCATATATAATAAAAAAATCTTTGGACATCTTATATCTACGTAATTTT